>ERZ772968.1-NODE-1-length-232646-cov-25.194870_pt1 | contig 232646 bp, 203 predicted proteins | sample MGYA00580674_ERZ772968 | MGnify/ENA primary metagenome ERZ772968 (study PRJEB29015, sample SAMEA2737940) | human oral metagenome | biome: human oral; feature: human-associated habitat; material: dental | place: China | collected 2138 ...
GCGACCCTCACCTTGGCAAGGTGATGCTCTACCAACTGAGCCACATCCGCATGCCCCAACCGGCTTGTGGCCGGCCGTGCTCGATCACTATAGCGACGCGCCGCGGTCCGTGTCCAACTTACGCGCCTGAGGCGCACGCCACGCCGCACTGCTTTGCTTCGCTCCGTCGCCCGCGCTATTCTCATGACGCATTCGACGGGCGATTAGCTCAGGGGTAGAGCGCTTCGTTCACACCGAAGAGGTCACTGGTTCGAACCCAGTATCGCCCACCGCGTCAGCCCGTGCGCCGCGCGCGATGCGACAGCCCCTTACGCCTATGCGTCGCAGGCCCTCCCCTCTTCGCACGGCCTTCCCGCGCCCGGGAGATCCGACTCCGAATGAACGGACGCATCCGGCGAAAAGATGCGAGAATTGTCGCATGCAAATCTGGCCTGGACATTCTTATCCCCTGGGCGCCACGTACGATGGCGCAGGGACCAACTTCGCTATCTACTCGTCGATCGCCGAACGCATCGACCTGTGCCTCATCGATGACGACGAGCGGGAGAAATCCATAGAGTTACGTGAAGTCGACGCGGGCGTATGGCATTGCTACCTGCCGGGAGTGCGGCCCGGGCAGCAGTACGGTTTCCGCGTGACGGGCCCCTACGATCCCTCCCGGGGCCTGCGGTGCGACCGTTCGAAGCTCCTGCTCGACCCTTATGCGAAAGCCATCCACGGCGCGATCAAGAACGAACAGTCGCTCTTCTCCTACGACTTCGACGACCCGTCCAAGCGGTGCGAGCTCGACTCGGCCCCCCACACGATGACCTCCGTGGTCATCAATCCCTTCTTCGACTGGGGCCACGACCGCCCTCCGAATCACGAGTACAACGACACGATCATCTACGAGGCCCACGTACGCGGCATGACGATGCTCCACCCGGACATCCCCAAGGAGTACCGGGGGACCTACGCGGGCATCTGCCATCCGGTCATGATCGACTACCTCTCCCGGCTGGGCATCACGGCGATCGAGCTCATGCCCTGCCACCAGTTCGTCAACGACACCGCGCTGCAGAGCCGCGGCCTGTCGAACTACTGGGGGTACAACACGATCGGCTTCTTCGCGCCCCACAACGGCTACGCCTCCACGGACACCCTGGGAGGGCAGGTCGACGAGTTCAAGACGATGGTCAAGGCCTTCCACGAGGCCGACATCGAGGTCATCATGGACGTCGTCTACAACCACACGGCCGAGGGCAACCACATGGGGCCCACCCTGGCTTTCCGCGGACTAGACAACCCCTCCTACTACCGGCTCGTCGAGGACTCCCCGGAGCACTACTTCGACACCACCGGAACGGGCAACTCGCTCAACATGCGCTCGCCCAACACGCTGCAGCTCATCATGGACTCGCTGCGGTACTGGATCACGGACATGCACGTCGACGGATTCCGCTTCGACCTCGCCTCGACGCTCGCCCGCGAGCTCCACGCGGTGGACAAGCTCTCCAGCTTTTTCGACATCATCCAGCAGGACCCCCTCATCTCCCAGGTCAAGCTCATCGCCGAGCCGTGGGACATCGGCGACGGCGGCTACAACGTCGGCGGCTTCCCTCCCCTGTGGACCGAGTGGAACGGCAAATACCGCGACACCGTGCGCGACTTCTGGCGCGGCGAGCCGGCGATGCTCTCCGAGCTGGCCGGGCGTCTGACGGGCTCCTCCGACCTGTACGCCTCCAGCGGGAGGCGCCCGATGGCCTCCATCAACTTCGTCATCGCCCACGACGGCTTCACGATGCGCGACCTCGTCTCCTACAACGAGAAGCACAACGAGGCCAACGGCGAGGGCGGAGCGGACGGCGAGTCCTACAACCGCTCGTGGAACTGCGGCGCCGAAGGCCCCACCGACGACGAGAACGTCAGGAAGCTGCGCAACCGGCAGATCCGCAACTTCCTGACCACGCTCCTCCTCTCCCAGGGCGTCCCGATGATCGCCCACGGCGACGAGGTCGGCCGGACCCAGCGGGGCAACAACAACACGTACTGTCAGGACAACGAGCTGTCGTGGATGGGCTGGGACCTCGACGACGCCGCCATCGGCCTGCTCGAGTTCACCCGTCAGCTCATCGCCTTCCGCAAGGCGCACCCCGTGTTCAGGCGGCGTCGTTTCCTCGCGGGCGACTCCGAGAAGGGCGGGCGCTCGGAGATCGGGGAGATCGAGTGGTTCCGACCCGACGCGACCACGATGGAGGAGTCCGACTGGACCACCGTCTACGCCCGCTCCCTCATGGTGTACTACAACGGCTCCGCCATCGGGGAGCCCGACGTGCGCGGCGAGGACATCCACGACGACGACGCGCTCCTCCTCTTCAACGCGGACACCACCGAGCAGACGTTCACCATCCCGGAGGCGAAGTACGGCGGGGCGTGGGTCGACGTGCTGGACACGGGCAACCACGTCAACCCCGACCGGAGCTACTACCCCGCGGACACCGTGCTGGTCGAAGCCCATTCCATGCGGGTCTTCATCCGCATGGACGGCCGGATGCAGCGGAGCATCATGGCTCAGATCAACGAGGACTCCCGGTGCGTCAAGCCCCACTTCGCCTATAGTCCCGACAGCCACCCCCGCTATACGCCGACGAACAATCCCGCTCTGGGGGAGATCGAGCAGGTGGCCGTCGACGCCTCCGCCGCCGACGCGCCGGACGGGGAAGGCGAAGGCGAAGGCACACCTTCCTGCGAAGATGATGTGCCGGCGGGAGGCGCGGAATCGGCCGAGGGCTCTGAAGGGGGCGGCGAAGCGCCGGCCGGGGATCCGACTGGGAACCCGGAAGGCGCGGCAGAGGAGGGCGATGCCGCGGACGCAGCCCCCGCCTCTGCGGCGGGCGGCGGCTCGCCGACCGCCGAGGGGACCCGAGAGGCCCCCGAGCCGAGGCCGAGGAGGCATGCCCGCGGGCACGGCGCCGGCGGGACGAGACGCGGCGGTGAGGGCCCCGCCGCGAAGCCGTCCCGCCCGGAGGCATCCCCGCAGGGCCCCGAATAGCCGACTGCGGCGCCGGATCCGCTCCACCGGGTCCGGCCGGCGCCGCCGCTCCCTTCGCCGCGCTCTGGGCAGCCCCGGAAGGCAGTGGGAGGTCGCAGGCAACCTCCCACTGACGGCGGGATCGCCCGGCCTCGCAACGGCGGCTCGGTGGCGGACTCCGCGCAGGCATGGGACGGCTAGGACGATGCTCCCGGCGCAGCCGAGTCCGGTGCGCTCCGCGCAGGCATGGGCTGAGCGACGCGAGCGGCCCGCCCGCGGGACAGGGGTGTCGGCGGCCTCTCAGCGCGAGCGGAGCCTGGCCCCAGGCGAGGCATAGGAGGGCGAAGGTTGTCTGGACCTCTCAGCGCGAGCGGAGCCTGGCCAGGAGTCCCCGCTTGGCCGCGAGGGCGGCGACGAGGATCCTGTATCGGAGCGGGTGGACGGGCACGTCCCAGGCGCCGGCCACGTCGACGACGTTTTCGCTGAACTTGGTCTTGAACCCCCTCACGCCCGCCAACTGGGGGGCGCGGTCGGAGTCGATGCCCATGAGGTCGAAGGACCGCACGCCGTCGGAGCGCAGGAAAGACGCCATCGACCACACGAGGAGGTCGGGGGCGCCGGCCTTGCGGCCCTCCTCGTTGGACGCCGCGTAGTAGTACGTCGCCTGGGTGGAGGTCGTCGTCACGATCCCCCAGCACAGAGGCCGTCCGTCGCGCCTGACGGTGTAGAGGCGGCAGTGCTCGGGCCCCAGGGAGGCGAGCATGCTCTCGTACACGGATCTCTCGGAGATGCCGAACGAGTCCCTGGCCCCCGTCTCCACGAGCAGTTCGTACAGCTCGGGGAAGACCTCGGCGGCCCGCTCCGTCTCCTCCGCGGCGACGAGGCTGGTGTCCCGCAGGGCCTTGCGCACGTCGCGCCTGCCGCGTTTCTTCATCCCCGCCATCAGGGCGTCCTCGCCGGCCGTCAGGTCGAGTACGACCGTTCTGTCGAAGGTCACCGACTGGAGGAGCTCGTTCAGGTCGGCGGCCCGGTGGGCGGCGTGCAGGCGGACGAAGACTGCGGAGCGGTCCAGGCCCGCGACGAGTCTGACCAGATCCGAGCGGAACGCCGACTCCTCGGCAGCAGTGGGCTGCGGAGCGGTCCAGACCGGGCCGTGCTTGGCCCACAGATAGGTGAATCCGCGGCCTCGCATTTTCGTCAGGGCGATGAACGCCCGGGGCGCGCCGTCGACGCACCAGACGAGTTTGTGCCAAGGCTCACGGCCTTCGATCGCGCCGTCGAATCCGTCCCATGCCGAGGTCTGTTCGAGGGGGAGGTCGACTCCCGCCTGCCGCGCCAACCGTTCGAAACCGGCGCCCGTGTCTTCGAATCTGCTTCGCGTCATGCCAGTAGCGTACCGCGCTCCACGGCGTGGCTTTCGACCCGTGGGCGCCCCGATGCGGCTATGGTAGACGGCGTGCCGAGAATCGAAGCGCCAGCCGAGTTCTTGACGGCGCTCGACTCTCTCAGAGGTCACGCCTTCAGACGAGAACTCCACATCAGTCAGATACCGCCGCCGGCGAAGATCGCCCCCTGGGCGGTCGCACTGCAGGCGGAAGTCAACGACTCCTTGAAGCTCGACCCGGATTTCTACCGCGGGAACACGCGTTTCGTGTTGCTATACGATCCGGAGGGCCAACCCGCCTGGGATGGGACCATGAGGGTCGTCACGTTCACGAACGCACCCGTGGACTCCGACATGGGCGGCGATCCGCTGCTCGGCGAGGTAGCCTGGGCGTGGCTCGGCGAGGCGCTTCAAGCGCATTCGGCCGACTTCTACAATCTCAGTGGAACCGTGACCCGCAATTACAATGAGACTTTCGGAGGTCTATACCTTGCCAGCTCGGCGATCGACTTGGAGGTGCGCGCCTCGTGGACTCCCGCGAGCGCGGACGTGTCCGCGCATCTGACTGCGTGGGCGGAATTCGCGGGCATGGTCTGCGGTCTCGATCCCGAGGGCGTGACAAGTCTTCCCCGGCGCATCGAGGTCGTGTGACGCCCGACGCCGTCGACATCGAGCCGCTCGACGTGCCTCGGGAGGGGATCCCCGACGTCACCCACGAGGACATCGACGACGCCGTCGCCGCGCTGACGGCGGGGCACGGGCCGTTCTCCATCGACACCGAGCGGGCCATGGGCATCCGCTACTCGGCTCGCGCCTACCTCGTCCAGATCCGGCGCGAGGGGGCGGGGACGTTCCTGATCGACCCCGTGGGGATCGAGGACCGCCTCGGACCGCTGGCCGAGGCGCTCGCCGCCGACCAGTGGATCCTCCACGCGGCGGACCAGGACCTGCCGTCTCTGCGCGAGATCGGCTTGAATCCGCCGGACGTCTTCGACACCGAGGTCGCGGGGATCCTCCTGGGCCTGGAGCGGGTCTCCCTCCAGGCCGAGATCGCGGAGATCCTCGGGTACGGGCTCGCCAAGGAGCATTCGATGGCCGACTGGAGCCAGCGGCCCCTCGGCCCGGAGCTGCGCGCCTATGCGGCGTTGGACGTCGAACTCCTCCTGGAGCTGCGCAACGCTCTCATGTCCATGCTCCGGGCGGCCGGGCGGCTGGAGTGGCTGCACGAGGAGTGCGAGGAGATCCGCCTGCGCGAGCCGAAGCCGCCGCGCGCCCAACCCTGGAGGAAGGCAGCGCGCCAGGTCGGGGTCAGGGATCGCAGGGCGCTCGGCATGCTGGCGGCCCTGTGGGACGCCAGGGACGGGCTCGCCAAGGACCGCGATCTGGCCCCCGAACGGGTGCTCCCGTCGAAGGTGATGGCCGAACTCGCCGCCCGCAAGCCCCGTTCGCGCAGCGACGTCGAGCGTTCGCCCCTCCTGCAGTCCCGCATACGCCGCAAGGACGTCGACGTGTGGTGGGCTGCCGTGGAGGGGGCGTGGGCCCTGGACGGCGACGCCCTCCCCGAGCGGCAGTTCCACGAGGGAGAGGCGCCCTACCCCGCGGTGCGCAACTGGGAGCGGACGAATCCGCAGGCCGCGCAGCGGTGGCGGGTGGTGCGCACGGCCGTCCTGGCGCGCGCCGACGATCTGGGGATACGCCAGGAGCTCCTCCTCAAGCCCGCCTATCAGCGCGAGCTGGCGTGGGAGGGGTGGGCGCACCCCGAGCAGATCCCGATCCTCCTCGCCGCGCTCGGCGCCCGGCCGTGGCAGATCGAGAACGTCGGCCAGGCGATCGTCTCCGCCGTGCAGCGCGGGGCCCGCTGAGCGGCGGAGCCCTTCAGGCGCTCCGGGCGCCCCTCGGACGGAGCAGCGCGGGGCCGTCCGCCCGGCCGGCGGCCGATATCCCGGACAGGACGTCGTCGGCCGTCATGCCTTCGCGGGCGAGGGCCGAGGCGCGCGTGCGGTGGTCGAGGAACTCCCGGCGCACGCCGATGTGGGCCTGCCCCCCGGTGTAGCCCGCGCGTGCGAGGGCCAGGGCTATCTCGGATCCGACGCCGCCGTCGACGAGCCCGTCCTCGACCGTGACCACGCCGCGGTAGCCGCTCATCAGTTCGTCCACCAGGCCGTCGGCGACGGGCAGCGCCCACCGCGGGTCGAGGACGCGGACGGGGACGTCGCTGCGGCCGGCCGCCTCCAGCGCGACGGGAACCATGGATCCGACGGCGACGACGGCCACCTCCGGCCTCTCGCCGGAGAACAGGACGTCCCCCCAGGAGTGCGAGGAGAGCGCGGGGATCGGCTCGGGCAGGGCGCCCTTCGGGTAGCGCAGGAGGGCAGGGCCGTCGTGGGCCAGAGCCTCCCGCAGAAGGGCGGCGAGCTCCTCGCCGTCGCGCGGGGCGGCCGTGCGCAGGCCGGGCACCATGGCTGCGATCGACAGGTCCCACACGCCGTTGTGGGAGGCGCCGTCGTCGCCCGTGATCCCGGCCCGGTCGAGCACGACGGTCACCGGCTCGCGGTGGAGCGCCACGTCCATGATCAACTGGTCGAATCCGCGGTTCATGAACGTGGAGTACAGGGCGAGCACCGGCCGCATGCCGGCCCTGGCCAGACCCGCCGCCATCGTCATCGCGTGCTGTTCGGCGATACCGACGTCGATGACCCTGTCGGGGAACTCGTCGGCGAACCGCCCCAGGCCGACGGGGCGCGTCATCGCGGCGGTTATGCCCACCACCGTCGGGTCGGCGCGGGCGATGCGGGCGATCTCCCGGGCGAAGACGCTGGTCCACCCGAAGCGCTCGGGGGCGATGGGCAGGCCCGTCTCGGGATGGATGGCCCCGATCGCGTGGAACCGGTCGTGGACGTCGCGTTCGGCGGGCTCGTAGCCGCGTCCCTTCTCGGTGATCGCGTGGACGACGACCGGGCCGCCGTAGTCCCTGGCCAGCGTCAGGGCCTCGATCAGGTCGTCGAGGTTGTGCCCGTCGATCGGGCCGATGTACTTCAGGCCGAGGGAGTCGAAGATGCCCGCGTCGACGAAGATGTCCTTCACGCCCTTCTTGATCGAGTGGAGCGCGCCGTAGGCCATGCGTCCCGGGGGGCCCGCGTCCCGGAGCGTGCGCTTCGTCCAGTCGAGGAAGGCCTCGTAGCTCTTAGACAGCCGGATCGAGTCGAGGCGGCGGACGGGGTCGAATTTGCGGACGAGCCCTCCCACGGTCGGGGCGTAGGAGCGGTCGTTGTCGTTGATGACGACGACGAGGGGGCGGTCGGAGTCCTCCGCGATGTTGTTGAGGGCCTCCCAGGCCATCCCGCCCGTCATCGCGCCGTCTCCGACGACGGCGACGGCGCGGCAGCCCGTCTGGCCGGAGAGCTGGAATCCCCGCGCGATCCCGTCGGCCCACGAGAGGGCCGTGGTCGCGTGGGAGTTCTCGACGACGTCGTGGGCCGACTCCGCGCGCGAGGGATAGCCCGACAGCCCGCCTTCCCTGCGGAGCGCGGAGAAATCGTGGCGTCCGGTGAGGATCTTGTGGACGTAGGACTGGTGGCCGGTGTCGAAGAGGATGGCGTCCGACGGGGAGTCGAAGACGCGGTGCAGCGCGATGGTCAGCTCGACCACGCCGAGGTTGGGGCCCAGGTGGCCGCCCGTCTTCGACACGTTCTCGACGAGGAAGGCCCGGATTTCCTCGGCCAGCTCCGGCAGCCGCGGCCCGGGGAGCGCCTTGAGGTCCTCCGGTCCAGCGATCCGGTCGATCAAGCCCATCCGATTACCTCCTCACGATCGGCATCATCTTACCGGGTGGGCGCGTCCCCGCGGCAATCCGGGGGATGCGCGAAGGCCCGACCGCGAGCGGGCGGCCCGGGAAGGCGACCGGCCGGCGGCCTGGCAGCCCGGGAAGGCGACGCGGGCGACCGCGCGGGCTTCCCGGGCGCTTCGGACTCGTCCGAGGGGGGTCAGCCGGGCATGGCGTCCAGGACGATGTTCAGCCCCTCGGCCATCGTCGGGTGGGCGATGACGGCGTCGCGGACCCGCTGCCAGGTCAGGCCGCCGAGCATGGCCATCTGGACGGACGCGACGACTTCGCTCGCCCCGTCCCCGATGACGGCGGCGCCCAGGATCCGGTCGGTCTCGGCGTCGACGACGACCTTGTAGAACCCGCGGGTCTGGCCGAGGGTCTTGGCCCGCGGCACCGCCGCGGTGGGGGCTTTGGCGACCCGGACGGCCCGGCCGGCGGCGCGGGCCTCGTCCTCGCCCATGCCCACGCGTCCGAGCTCGGGGGTGGTGAACACCGCCCAGGGGACGAGGCGGCCCTCCGTTGTGGCGTCCCGGCCGGCGAAGGCGTCGCGCAGGACGCGGAAGTCGTTCCAGGAGACGTGCGTGAACTGGGGGGAGCCGGCCACGTCGCCGGCGGCGTAGACGCCCGGGACGCTCGTGCGCAGGCGGGAGTCGACCTTGACGAAGCCGCGGTCGGTCAGCTCGACGCCGGCGGCCTCCAGGCCCAGACCCGTCGTGACGGGCGTGCGGCCCAGGGCGACGAGCAGGCGGTCGGCCGTGTAGCGGCCGGCGCCGGTGGTCACCGTCACGCCGTCGCCGTCGGATTGGACGCCGGCGGCGCGCTCGCCGGTGACGATCGCAACCCCTTGCCCGCGGAGGTTCTCGGCGACCTCGGCGGCCACGTCCGCGTCCTCGCGGCCCAGGATGTGCTCGCCGCCCTCGATGAGGGTGACGCGCGAACCGAAGCCGGCCATCATGGAGGCCATCTCCACGCCGACCACTCCCCCGCCCAAGACGAGTAGGCTGTCGGGGATCTCGGTGAGGCGCAGGAGGTCCTCGCTCGTCCAGTAGTCGGCGTCCGCCAGTCCGGGGATGGCGGGCACGGCGGGGGCCGTCCCGGTGTTGATGAGGACCCTGTCGCCTTCGACGGTGCGGACGCCGCCGCCGTCGAGGGCGATCTCGACGGTCTTCGGGCCGGTGAATCGGGCCGTTCCCCGCACGAAGTCGAGGCCGGGGGCGTCGAACATCCTCTCGTGGGCGGCGACCATCGCGCCGACGACGCCCTCTTTTCGTGCGCGCAGCGCGTCCAGGTCGATGCGGGCGTCGGCCAGGTCGGCGCCGTCGACCGCCACGCCGTAGCCGGCCGCGGTGCGGACCTCGTCAAGCCTGCGCGCGCTCGTCACGAGGGTCTTCGTGGGGATGCAGGCGACGTTGATGCACGTGCCGCCCACTTTGTCGCGCTCGACCATCAGGACGCTGTCTCCGAGCCCTGCGCGGAGCATCGCCAGTGATTTGCCTGCTTTCCCGCCGCCTACGACGACGATGTCGAAGTGTTCGGTCTCTGCCATTGTAGGGTTCCTTCCGTCGGTGTCCGCCGGGCGATCGTTCGCGCAGCACCAGGTCGAACGCCGCACGGCGCGCCGTCATTCCCGCGGCGGGCGGGGCGCGGCCGGACGGAGACGAGCGCTGCAGAGCTCCGTCGCCCGGCCCTTCCCCGGCGCTTCGCCCGTCCGGAGGCGAGGCGGTGGCCGCGCCGACGCCGCCGGCCGGTCAGCTCGCGGGGCGGTCCAGGACGGTCACGCACTCGAAGTGGTGCGTGTTCGGGAAGAGGTCGACGGCGTCGAAGCCGGTCACGACGCGGCCCGCCTCGTGCATGGCGGCCACGTCCCTGGCCATGGCCGCGGGGTCGCAGGAGACGAGGACGATGCGGCGGGCCGGCCCGGCCGCGAGCGTCGAGGCGAGGTCGCGCCCCAGGCCGGAGCGGGGCGGGTCGGCCACGAGGATCCGCCCGCCCAGGTCCCGGGCGAACCGGGCGGTGATCGACGCCGTCTGAACCCTGGCCCAGGGCAGGTCGCGGAGGTTCGCCCGTGCGTCGTCCGTCGCCTCGCGCATCCCCTCGAAGGCCCACACCCCGCCGGAGTCGCCGACGGCCAGGGCGAGGGGCTGGGTGAGCAGTCCCGCGCCGGCGTAGAGTTCGACCACGCCGTCGCCGGGTTCGACGCGGGCGGCGCGGAGCACCGTCCGTATGAGCTGGGCGGCCCCGTCGCGGTGGACCTGCCAGAAGCCGGATGCGCGCACCCGGTAGGGGTAGAGCCGGCCGTCGACGACGACGTCCTCGCGCACGTAGCGGTCGGCCCGGAATCCCGGCGCCCACCAGCAGGTCTGCCCGACGGCGATCACCGGGTCGGAGCCGGAGGGCGCGACCGCCCGCACGCGCTGGCCCGGACGCCAGGCGCGCCGCCACGCCCCGAAGAGGTCGAGGTCGCCGACGTCGGCGACGGCCAGCGGGAAGCCTGAGACGGGCAGGAGGTCGTGGGTGCCCTCCCGGTGCATGGAGGGGGTTCCGTCCTCGCCGACGACGAACTCGACGCGGGTGCGGGTGGCCCACCCTCCGGTGCGCGCGTCGCCGTCCATCGGCCGGACTCGGCAGTCGACGCCGCGGTCGGCCAGGTGCGCGGCGAGGCCGGCCCCGCCGACGCGGGCGAGCGTGGCGCGCAGGACGTGGGTCTTCCATCGGGCCTGGAAGTCAAAGGCCACGTGGCCCAGCTCGGCTCCGCCCACGCCGAGCGGGCCGGCCTCGGGCCAGGCGGTCTGGACCCGGTGCTCGGAGGGACCGGAGAGGACCTCGACGACGTCGCCCCGCACGAGGCTGGAGCGCTCGCCGGTCACCTCGACGCGGACCCTCTCCCCCGGCAGGCCGAAGCGCGCGAAGACGACGCGCCCGTCCGGGGCGCGTCCGACGCATGCGCCTCCGTGGGCGATGTCGGTCAGGTCGATGTCAATCATGCGTCTCCTCCGGAGCTTCGTAGAGGTAGGGGACCTCGGCGAGGATGACCCCGCGCTCGTGGCGCAGGTCGGCGACGACCTTCGGCAGGGAGCGCCGCAGGAAGTAGCCCTCCCAGACGCCTGCGACGAGCAGCCTCGGGTAGAAGACGGTGACGACGTCCTCGGGGTGCTCCTCGTGCAGGGAGTGGACGAAGTCCACGATGTGTCCTCTCGTGGCGGCCTGCGGGGTCCCCAGGACGGTGAGGTCGACCGGCAGGGCGGCGGCCCGCCAGTCCTCCCGCAGGCGTCTGGTGCGGGCGGGGTCGTAGTCGACGGTCACCGCCGTCAGGCTCGACAGCCGCAGGGAGCGGGCGTAGCTGAGGGTGCGCAGGGTCGGGTCGTCCACGACGTCGGCCAGGACGACCCCGTGCACCCGGGTGGGCAGCCGGCGCCCCCGGGACAGGTCGGTCACGGCCAGGCTCCGGACGACCCTGCCCATGCCGCGGCGGAAGAAGAGCATCAGGACGGCGGGGATCGCCAGTCCGACGACCGCGATGAGCACCCACCACGGCTCGACGACGAGGGTGACGGCCAGGATCGCCAGGGAGAGCGCGGCCAGGGCGAGGAACACCCACCGCGCGGCGCGGGCGTGCTTGCGCTCGTCGCGGTCGAGCGACTCCTTCAGGACGCCGAGCGAGCGCATGCTCATGGCCAGGCACGTCAGGGCGAAGTGGACGAAGGCGCTCACGACGAAGATCGTCGCCCCCGCCTGGGTGGAGAGCAGCATACTGGACAGGACGGCGGCGAGCACCGCGGTCAGCCCGACGATGGCCAACCGGGGCTTGAGCGCGTCCCGGGAGGCGAGGCGGCGCGGAAGGATGCCGTCGTAGGCGAGTTCGCGAAGCAGCTGGGGCAGGCGTGCGTACGCGCTCAGGGCCGTCGCGCACCCGAGCAGGACGTAGACGACGGCGACGATCCTCTGGCCGGTCTCCCCGAACAGGGCGGAGGCCATCGACAGGCTCGGGACGTCCGGGGCCCAGCCGGGCACCCCGACGGAGACCGAGAAGTACAGGGTGAGGACGATGGCCGCCACCGTCGGGACGAAGGCTCGCGCCAGCCACGCCGGGCCGTGACGGCGCCCCCCGTGCGGGACGAGCACCCGCTCGGCCAGGAGGACGAGGAGCCCGGCCGGGAAGAGGGCGCCGATGGAGGCCTCCACGCTCCGCCACTGCATGCCCTCGCCGAGCCGGACGGCGGCCGCGCTGCCCACCACCCGCGCGTGGACGGCGGGAAGCCCGCCGGCCAGCTCGCGGACGAGCCCGACGGCCAGGACCGCCAGGAGGGCCGTCGCCCCCAGGGCGGCGACGGGGGCGTAGATTCGCGAGTCCACTCCGCGCCCCACGACGACGGGCAGTGCCAGGAGGGGGATGAGGCAGACGAGGACGAGGCGCGCTCGCCCGTCGGCGAAGGGGAAGACCGTCAGCCCGGAGGCCACCAGGCCGACGCCCAGGACGACGAGGAGCACATAGCACAGGAAGCGCCCGGCGGCGGCGACCACGCCCATCCCCGGCCCGATGTTGTCCCTGACGAGCTGATGGGAGCGGCGGCGGGGCGCCAGGCGCCCGATCCACGTCGAGCCGCCGAAGGCGAGGACGAGGGCGGCCAGGCCCGCGAGCGCGGCGACGGCGACGGTGCCGGCGTTCTGCCTGGGGGCCGCGACCGCCCGGAGGACGATCTGCGGCGCGATCACCGCGCATGCCACGACGATCGTCAGGTCCGCGAATCCCGACCGGGCGGCCGCACGAGTGGACGGTTCTCTAGACATCAGTGCTCAGGCTACGCCACGAGCGTGTTTGAGGTAGCGTTCTCAGCGTGCACTTCGTCATCATGGGCTGCGGGCGCGTGGGCGCCACGCTCGCCACCAACCTCTCGCAGTACGGGCACTCCGTGGCGGTGATAGACCGCAACCCCGAGGCCTTCCGGCGCCTGCCGGAGGGGTTCACGGGCCAGAGAGTGACCGGGACGGGGTTCGACCGCGACGCCCTCGTCCACGCCGGAATCGAGGACGCCCAGGGCTTCGCCGCGGTCTCCTCGGGGGACAATTCGAACATCATCGCCGCGCGGGTGGTCCGCGAGACCTTCGGCGTGACGAACGTCGTGACCCGGATCTACGACCCGGGCCGGGCAGAGGTCTACGAGCGCTTGGGCATCGCCACCGTCCCGACCGTCAAATGGGCCGCCGACCAGGTCTTCCGCCACCTCATCCCCCTGGGCCCGCACTACGAGTTCGTCGACGACAGCGCGGGCGTGGCGCTGGTCGCCATCGACCTCGACCCGGATTGGTTCGGGCGCGACGTCGCCGGCCTGGAGGCCGCGACGGGGGCGAGGGTGGCCTACGTGACCCGGCTGGGACGGGGCATGGTCGTCGACGAGCGCCTGATCCTGCAGGACGGAGACGAGGTCCGGCTCATCGTCCCCGCCGATCGGGCGGGGTCGGTCCAGCGCATCGCCAACCATCCGGCGAAGGAGGACGCGTAATGAAGGTCGTCATCGCGGGGGCGGGGTCGGTGGGCCGGTCCGTCGCCAAGGAGCTCACGCACGCCGGCCACGACATCACGATCGTGGACAAGCAGCCCTCGGCCATGAAGATCGCCTCCGTCCCCGAGGCGGACTGGATCCTCGCCGACGCCTGCGAACCGGAGACGCTGCAGCGCGCCCAGGCCGGGGAGGCCGACGTGGTCGTCGCCGCGACGGGGGACGACAAGGCCAACCTGGTCATCTCGCTCCTGTCGAAGACGGAGTACGGCGTGGAGAGGGTGATCGCCCGGGTCAACGACCCCGCCGACGAATGGCTGTTCGACGACTCGTGGGGCGTGGACGTGGCCATCTCGACTCCCCGAGTCATGGCCCCCTTCGTCGAGGACGCCCTGTCCAACGGGCGCCTCGTGACGGTCATGCGGTTCTACCGCTCGGGCGCGGCGCTCCTTCAGACGACGCTGCCCGCCCACGCCCCGCTGGTCGGCATGGCGGTCTCCGACGTGGTGCTCCCCCCGTCGGTCGTTCTCAACGCGATCGTGCGCGACGGGGTGCCCTTCACGGCGGATCCCGACCTGACGATCGAGGCGGAGGACCAGGTTCTCTTCCTGTACGTCGACGGCGAGGGGGACGATCTCGACATCGTCCGCGGGCTCATCGGCGACGAAAGCCTAAAGGACGGCGACGGCGGAGGCGGCGAGGCGACCGAGGCCTAGCCCTCGCCGTCCCGGCCCGCGGCGCGGCGGGCGGGGACCGGCGGCAGGCCGCGCACGAGCAGCCACGTGAACCACGCCAGCAGGGCGTAGACGGGAGGGCCCATGATCAGCCGCACGACCGCCAGGGCCTCGGTCGCGTCCGTGTAGTAGAGGGGGGTCTGGACGGCCAGCCGGGCCGCGAAGAGGCCCGCCCACATCCACGTGATGACCGCATATCGGCGCCGGGTGGCGCGGCGGTCGTCGGAGCCGCCCGAACGCCACCCCGTGGCGTCCCCCCTGGCGAAGCCGATGAGCAGGCCGAGGGCGGGCCATCGGACCGCCAGCGAGAGGAGGAGCCCGGCCAGGTAGGCGGCGTTGGTCATCAGCCCCAGCGTGAAGTAGTCGGAGGCCCTCCCCGTCCGCCACGCCCACAGGGCCGAGGCGGCGATGCCCAGCAGCCCGCCGAGGACGGGCAGGACGTCGATGCGTTGGGCGAGCCGGACGGCCAGGCAGCCGAGGGCCACGCCGAGCGGGGCCACCACCGAGAGCCCGACGTCCTTCGTCACCGTGTAGACGACGAGGAAGATGATGCCGGGGACGGTCGTCTCGACGAGCCCTCGGACCCCGCCGACCGCCGCCCACGGGTCGAAGTCGGCGGCCAGGGCCGCTCCCAGCCCCCGTCCGCCGTTCAGCCGCCTTCCGTCCGCGTCAGCCATCGTCTTTCCCCCTCGGGGTCACCGTGTAGTCGGGATTGTAGAGGATGGCCGCTCCCCTGCGCCCGGCGGCGAGGATTCCCCGGACACGCAGCGAGCTGCCGACCTCGATGCAGTGGATGTCCCTGCGACCGAGGAAGGCGAGGGTGACAGTACCGTCCTCGGTCCGCATGCTCATGCGCAGCACGGGGGACGATCCGAGCCCCGGATACGTGATGGCCGTGACCGTCCCCGACAGCTCGCGGCGCCCGGCGGTCACCGGACCTCCGAGATCTCCGGCCCCCGCTTGGGGAGTTCGAGCGCGGGCTGCTCCTCTTTGACGGGTCCGGCCTTGGGAATGCTCAGGGGGAGGATGTCGCGCGGCGGGAACGCCGCGTTTCCCCGCACCACGACGGTGTCGTCGAGGACCAGGTGCAGGAGGGCCCGCGAGGCGTCGTCGTCGACGGCGGCCTTGCCCGTGAGCGTCGCCCGCAGGAGCCACCGCGACCCGTCGATCCCCACGTAGCGGACGGGATTGATGGAACGGTGGCCCTCGATCGGCATCTGGGCTCTGATCTCGGTGCCGTAGTCGCCGTGGCCCTCGCGCGAGGAGCCTCCCTGGGAGGCGATGGACGAGATCATGTCCGCGCGGACGTCGGCCCAGATGCCGCGGGACTTGGGCGCCGCGAAGACCTGGAGCTGGAGCGCGCTGTCCCCCAGGATGTAGACGGCGCCCAGGACAAGGTCGCGGGTGCGGTCGACGGTGAACTGCAGGGTCGCCGCGTCCAGGACGGGAATCCTCAGCGCCCCGCAGTCCAGGAGATCGTCGCGGTGCGGTGCGTCGGACTCGTCCCACGGTCCGACGCCTTGAGGGGCGGGCGTCGAGGCGTCCCGGTCCTCGTCGGCCGGGTCCTCGCCCCGCTTCCTTCTGAAAAGGGCCATTCTTACCTCCATGACGGGCGGGGCGCGCGCCTCGCCGGTTCGGGATTCAGGCCGCGCACTCCGAGCACACGGGCAGTCCGTTCTCCTCATACGCCAGCTGCGAACGGTGGTGCACGAGGAAACAGTGCGAGCACGTGAACTCGTCGTCCTGCGCGGGGACGACGCTGATCGAAAGCTCCACGTTCGACAGGTCGGCGCCGGGCAGCTCGAAGCCCTCGGCGGCCTCCACTTCGTCTTCGTCGACCGAACCGGACTGCTGCTCGGAACGACGGGCCTTCAACTGCTCGAGGGAGTCCTCGCGAAGTTCCTCGTCTTGTTTACGCGGTGCGTCGTAGTCGGTTGCCATCGTTTCATGCTCCACTCATGTCGACATACGCGGCAGTGTCAACCGCGAAATCCCCCGGAGTCCGGTGCCTCCGGGCGAACGCGCAAGTTCGCCTTTCACGCGTGCGCCCACAATGTACCAGGTTTTCACCCCATGTCCAGCCACGATCGCCGTCAGTGATCGCCGCAACCGCCGAGCCGCATCAACACGCCTGCCGGAATCGGCCCGAAACGTGCGGATTGTGGCAGTCTTGAACCGTCATCGATCAGCGAGGGGAGCCATGAAAGAACTCGAGCTTCTCGGGCTCCAGCCCGACGGCGAACAGCTTACGCTCAATGACTCGGAAGGCAACCGGTACGTTCTGCCCATCACGGACGCCCTGCGCGCGGCGCTCCGCCGCGACCGCCAGGCCGCCGACCCCTCCGAGCCGGACCGGCAGATGAGCCCCCGCGAGATACAAGCCTACATCCGCGAGGGTATGTCCGTGGACGAGGTGTGCGAATTGTCCGCGCTGCCCGCCTCCCGCGTGGCGGCCCTCGCCTACCCGATCATCGCGGAGCGCGAGTACACGGCCAGAGTCGCCAGGTCCTTCTCCATCGGCCACGACAGAGACGGACTGACCATCGAGGAGCTCGTCGCCTCGCGCCTCCTGGGCCGGGGCGTGCGGCCTGACGACATCGCGTGGGACTCGCTTCGCAGATCCGGCGAGCCCTGGACGCTCATCGCCACCTTCGTGACGGGAGACCGCGAGCACCGCGCCTCCTGGTACGTCGACCTGGAACGGCGGGCGCTCCAAGCCCTCGACGACGAGGGGTCCTGGCTCTCCGAGACCCAATTCCCGGTCTCCTCCTCCCCCTGGCGCCCGGCGAACACGCCTCCCGCGGCGTTCGACCAGTCGGACGAGGACGGCGAGGACCCCCGGCGGGCGCCCATCGAGGACGTCCTGGCCACGCTCGACCAGCAGCGCGGGCGGGCCCGGCCCATGCCGGCCGAACCCTTCGAGGGGGCGCACCCGGCCCCCTCCCAGCCCGAGCAGGCGAAGGACGCGACGGTCCTGACCCTGCCGCGTCGGTCGACCCTCCCCGAGGGGGACACCGGCCGGGGGGCGGCGGCCGGAGAGAGCGCCCCGTCCGCCCCTCCCGCGTCGGACGCCGAGGGCCCCTCCGACTCCGAGAGCGGGGTCCCCCGCCGCGGGAGCGGCGGGCCCGACGAGGAGGAGAAGGAGGCGGACGGGGGAAAAGCGGCGGCGGGCGAGCCGACGGGACGAGAGCCGTCCAGGGCGTCCCGGAGCCAGAAGGGCAGAGGCCAGAAAGCCCGCCACAGTCAGGAAGAGGCCCCGGACTCCCCGTCGGGCAGGCAGCCCGGGGAGCAGGACGGATCGAACCTCCAGGGCGCCCATTCGGCGGAGGCGGCGGACGCCCTCGCCGGTGACGTGTCTCTGCCGGGACGCCGCAGGAAGAGGCGCGGTTCCCGGCCGTCCATGCCCAGCTGGGACGAGATAGTCTTCGGAAAGAAGGACTGACTCGCCGATCGCCCGCAGGACGCCGCCCGGCCCGCTGGGGCGCGCCGCAAGGCCTACGCCGAGACCACCGAGTCTCCGCTCACTTCCTCGGGAGGGCCGTTGAGCTGTGCCGCGGCGGCGCCGATCCTGTCGCTCCGCTCCTCACTCCCCCGGGAAGGCTTCCCGGCTGGCGGCGCTGACGGCTACTGCCCCCGGGGAGAACGCCCTGGCCGCTCAGCGCGACCCCCGCTCGCCGGGGATGCGGCGCGCCGCCCGCGCCGTCGCCGCGGTCATCGCCTTGCGGTGGTGGTACCGGCACAGGACCTCGTAGCCGACGTCGGGCGAGTCGACGTCGCCGACGACGACCTGCTCCCCCTCCGTGACCATGACGCCGCCCACGGTGCGGGCGTTGTGCGTGGCGCGTTTGCCGCACCAGCACAGCGAGCGGACTTGGAGGACCTCCACCCTGTCCGCCAGTTCGATCATGCGGGCCGAGCCGGGGAACAGGCGCGTGCGGAAGTCGGAGGCGATGCCGAAGCCGTAGACGTCGATCCCCTCGTCGTCGACGACGCAGGCGAGTTGCTCGACTTGATCGGGCGTGTAGAACTGGACCTCGTCGCAGATGAGGAAGTCCACCCTCCGCCCGCCGGCGCGCTCGCGGAGGACGGCCTGCCAGAAATCGGTGGCCCCGTCCACCTCCGCGGCGCGCGACTCCAGACCGATCCTGGAGGACAGGCGCCCGTGGCCTGCCCGGTCGTTGCGGGTGTAGACCAGCCCGCGCATCCCCCTGCGTTCGTAGTTGTACGCGGTCTGCAGGGCGAGCGTGGACTTCCCGCAGTCCATGGTTCCCGAGAAGAAGACGAGCTCGGCCATCACACGGTCTCCACGATGAGCGGGACCAGCATCTCCTGGCGGGTGAGGGATCCGTGGACCCCCACCATGCGCGCGCCGCCCGGCGGGCGGAGGGAGCCGTCCACGACGGACAGATTCGAGGCCTGGAAGGAGACGACGTCGCCCATCGCCTCGTATGCGCGCCGGCCGGCCCGGCCGAAGACCCCCGTGCCGAGCGCCTCGTCCTTCGTCATGACGAGGGCCCGCCCGCCGAGGATCCCCCGCCAGCGCTCGGCCAGCCGGGCCGCGTCCCCCGTGTAGACATGGAGGGCGCGCTCCTCGCCGGCCAGGAGCTCGACGCCCTCGGCCAGCCCCGGCTCCTGCGAGACGTCGATGCGCTCACCGACGTCGACCATGCCGTGGTCGGCGGTGACGACGAGCAGGGTCCCCTTCGGGAGCGTCCTGGCCAGCAGCCCCATCCCGGCGTCGAGGTGCTCGAGCTCGGCGACCCACTCCGGCGAGGCGAAGCCCCGGGAGTGGCCGACGTGGTCGACGTCGCCCCAATATAGGTAGACGGCCCGCCTGCCCTCCCTGAGCGCCCTGCCCGCCGCCTCGACCCTGTCCTGCAGGGTCTCGGCCACGACGGCGGACGCGCCGCGCAGGGCGGCGAGGGTCAGGCCGGAGCCGACGAACCGGGACGGCTGGACGACGCAGCACGCCCGGGCCTCCTCTCCCAGGCGCTCGAAGAGCGTGGGAGCGCTCTGCCACGCAACTGGGTCGGGGCCTCCGTCCCACGAGATGAGGGAGAAGGGCCGGCCGGTGGACGGCGAGCGCAGCGAGTACCCCATCATGGCCGTCACGCCGGGGAGCTCGCCCGTGCCGACCGCGGTGACGGCCGCCGCCGTCGTCGAGGGGGCGACCGTGGTCAGGGGCTCCAGGCGGGTGAAGGACCGCAGCGTCGGGGCGTGGCCGCTGCGCGCGGCGAGGTTCTCGGCGCCGAGCCCGTCGACGAGGACGAAGCACACCCGCTCGGCTCTCGGCAGTCCGAGGGCGCGCCTGTCCTCGGCCGACGTCGAGACGCTCGTGCGGGTCGGCAGGCCGACGGCGTCGAGCGCCGCGGACAGACTGGCGCGGATCGAACGGGGCCCCGGCGCGAGGAACCCCTCGGGGGCGCCCTCGGGAAGGCCGGCGCTCACCCGAGCACCGCCTCGGCGAGGATCGCCTGGAGCTCCTCGACGAAGACGGTCCCCCTGGCCAGGGTCTCGGCGTCCAGCGCGGGCTCCAGGAGGATCTCCACGTCGTCCCCCGAGATCCTGGAGACCGTGCCGTGGTCGGCCGCGCACGCGGGGTCGTCGCATCCGGCGGGCAGCGTGTCCGCCGCCCACGCGCCGCCCCATCGCAGCCTCATGGACAGCGCCGACAGGTCCCCTTCGCCCCCGCCGTCGGGCAGCGCGCGCCGCCTCAGCAGCTGGAAGTCCCGGACCGCGCGCAGCGGGACGACCTGGACGGTCGTCAGGACCTCGCCCTCGGGGCTGAACTCGTAGGAGACGTCGGACAGCACGACGATCAGGGCCGAGCCCGCGACGACGTAGCAGGTGAAGGACTCGTAGACCGAGTCGCTGTCGAAGAGGGTCTGGGGGCGCACGAAGTAGGACCGCACGCTCCCGCAGTGCCGGAGGGCCGACCGCACATCGGCGAGCACGGGGGCGTCCCCGCCGGCCTTGGCCTCCAGTTCGCCGACGAGCGCTGCGTATCGATTGACGGTCACCGAGCCATTGTCTCATCGCGGGACCCCGTGCACACACCGGGGCAACGTCGGCAACATCACCCCGGCCCTGGCGTCGGGGACGCCCTCGGGCGGGAATACTTGTTCGCATGGGAAAGCCAGCCACGAAGGGCGCCGCGAAGGCTCCGGTCGAGGAGAACATCGTCGACATCGACGTCGCCTCCGAGATGCGCACCTCGTTCCTCGAATACTCCTATTCGGTGATCTACGCGCGCGCCCTGCCCGACGCCCGCGACGGCCTCAAGCCCGTCCAGCGTCGCATCCTCTTCCAGATGGACCAGATGGGGCTGCGCCCCGACAGGGGCCACGTCAAATCCTCGCGGGTCGTCGGCGACGTCATGGGGCGCCTTCACCCGCACGGGGACGTCGCCATCTACGACGCGATGGTGCGCCTGGCCCAGTCGTTCACGATGCGCGTCCCCCTGGTCGACGGGCACGGGAACTTCGGGTCGCTCGACGACGGCCCGGCGGCATCCCGCTACACCGAGGCGCGCCTGACCCCCGCGGCCCTGGCGATGACGGCCTCGCTCGACGAGGACGTCGTGGACATGGTCCCCAACTACGACAACACGCTCACCCAGCCCGAGGTCCTCCCCGCCGCCCTGCCCAACCTGCTGGTCAACGGCTCGTCCGGCATCGCGGTGGGCATGGCCACCAACATGCCGCCGCACAACCTCGTGGAAGTCGTGGCCGGCGCCCGCCACCTCCTGACGCACCCGGACGCCACCCTCGAGGACGTCATGCGCTTCATCCCCGGGCCCGATCTGCCCGAAGGCGGCAAGATCGTCGGGCTGGAGGGCGTCCGCGAGGCCTACGCCACGGGTCGGGGCACCTTCAAGACCCGCGCCACCGCGCACGTCGAGAGCATCACGGCCCGCAAGAAGGGCATCGTCTTCACCGAGCTCCCCTACCTCGTCGGCCCGGAGAAGATCATCGACAAGCTCAAGGACGCCATCAACGCCAAGAAGATCCAGGGCGTGACCGGCGTGCAGAACCTGACCGACCGCCACCACGGCATGCGGCTCGTCGTCGAGGTGAAGAACGGGTTCAACCCGGAGGCCGTGCTCCTCCAGCTCTACCGCCACACCCCTCTGGAGGACTCCTTCGGGATCAACAACGTGGCCCTCGTGGAAGGGCAGCCGCGCGCCCTCGGGCTCCTGGACCTCCTGCGCGTCTACGTCGAGCACCGACTGGACGTGACCCGCCGGCGGTCGCGCTTCCGCCTGGACAGGGCCCGCAGGGAGCTCCACCTCGTCGAGGGGCTGCTCGTCGCCGTCCTGGACATCGACCGGGTCATCGCCGTCATACGGTCCTCCGAGGACGCCGGCGAAGCGAGGTCCCGGCTCCGCGAGTCCTTCGACCTGAGCGAGGAGCAGGCCGAGTACATCCTCGAGCTGCGGCTGCGCCGCCTGACGAAGTACTCGGTCGTCGAGCTGGAGCGGCGCAAGGCCGAGCTCCTCGACGACATCGCCGAGCTCACCGGCATCCTCGATTCGCCCGAGCGCCTGCGCGACGTCGTCGGCGGCGAACTGGAGGAGGTCGCCAAGGCCCACGGGACCCCTCGCCGCACGGTCCTCCTGGAATCGGACGGATCGGCGAAGGCGAGCGTGCCTTTGGAGGTCTCCGACGACCCGTGCTGGGCCCTCCTGTCGGCGACCGGGCTCGTGGCGCGCACGGCCGACGCCGCCCCGCCGTCCCGGGAGGGCCCGCGCGCCCCGCACGACGCCGTCGGCTCGGCGGTCGCGACGACCGCGCGCGGCCAGGTCGGCGTGGTCACATCGGCGGGAAGGATCGTGCGACTGGAGGTGGTCGACGCACCCGCGCTGCCGGCGGCGACCTCGGCCCCGAGCCTGGCGGGCGGAGCCCAGCTGAGGGAGCTCGTCCCCCTCGAACCCGGCGAGCGGGCGCTGGCGCTCGCCGACCTCTCCCCCGACGCCGCGCCGCTCGCCCTGGCGACGGCGCACGGGAGGATCAAGCGCCTGGCCGCCGCCCACCCCGCCAAGGGCTCGTGGGACGTCATCTCCCTGGAGGAGGACGACGCGGTCGTGGCCGCCGGGCACTGCCGAGACGGCGACCAGATCGTCCTCGTCTCCTCCGACGCCCAGCTTCTGCGCTTCGACGCCTCCGCGGTGCGCCCTCAGGGCCGCACGGGACGCGGCGTGGCCGGGATCCGCCTGGCCGAGGGCGGCCGGGTCATCGCCCTGGGCGTCGTGCCCGCCGACGACGTCGCCGGGCACCTCGTGGCGACGGTGTCGGGGAGCCGCGACGCCCTCCAGGGAACCGTGGCGGGCAGCGCGAAGGTCACCCCCCTGGACCGGTTCCCGTCCAAGGGGCGCGCCACCGCGGGCGTGCGCGCTCAGCGCTTCCTGCACGGAGAGGACTGCCTCCAGCTGGCGTTCGTCGGCCCCGACCCGCTCCGCGCCGTGGGAACCGGCGGCCAGCCCGTCGACCTGCCGGCAGCGGACGAGCGGCGCGACGGCTCGGGCGTCCCCCTCACGGCCCCGGTCAGCGCCGTCGGCTGACGGCCCGGGGCGGGCGGATCGCCTCCTTCGGCGCCGGCCCGCCCGGTCGTCGGCCCGCCGGCCGGGCGCAACAACCGAGCCGCCGGCCGGCCTCCTGATCAGCGCAGCCGCCGGCCGCCCGATCAACCGTCGAGGTTGCTGACGTAGACGCGGGTGCGGGCCGTCACCTCGAAGCCGTAGTCGACGTACGTCGAATACAGGTAGTCGTGTTCGGGGACGTCGATTCCTGCGTAGGACACCCCTGACGCCCTGAAGGCGTCCATGGACCATCCGAGAAGGAGGGAGATGAGCCGCAGCCCCCTCCATTCCCGGCCGAGGACCACTTCGGAGATGTAGCCCTCCGACCAACCGAACGCCTGCCAGTCCTGTTCGAAGCGCTCGCAGACGATGTAGGCGGCGATCCGGGGCCTGTCGCCTCGCACGTCGAAGGCGACGAAGCTCCAGTCCCGGTCGATGAAGGCGTGCTCGGCGGCCCACGCGTCCGGCGAGATCGCAGACCCTCCGGCCTGAGCCTGCACGGCGTTGTGGAAGCGGACGACGCCCCCGTCCCTCTCGGGGCTCAGCGGCTCGATCCTGATGTGGGTAGGGGTGGGGATCGCGGCGTCCTCCTCGTCCAGCCGCATGCGCATCTGCACGAAGGTGTGCGACAGTTCGAATCCCTCGCGTTCGAGGAGCGCCGCCAGTTCGGCGTTGGCGTCGTCGACGTGGACGAGCGCGCTCGTCCCCCCGATCCCACGCGCCGCCCTGAGCTGCTCGGCGGCCAGGAGGCGCCCGATGCCCTCGCCGCGCGCGTCGGGGCGGACCCCGCCGGAGAGCCTGACCTCCCTGCCGCCGCCGGGCATGCGCGCCAGGCCGAAGGCCAGCAGGCTCCCGTCGGAGGCGCGCAGGCCCATCGCCCGCCACACCATGGCATCGTCGAAGTAGCCCTCGACTTCCTCCCTGCTCGTGCGCACAAGCGACCCGTCGGCTGCTTCCAGCTGGCCGATCAGGCGGAAGATCTCATCGGCATCGGTGGGCCCCAGTTCACTCCATGCCATGGATACAGACTAGGCGTCGATGCGCTCCCGGTCCACCGCTGCGGCTCCCTCGACGATGAACTCCCGGCGCGGGGCGACTTCGTTGCCCATGAGCAGTTCGAAAACCGATTCGGCCTCCACGAGGGCCTGCTCGTCCTCCATGCGGATGCGCCGGAGGGTCCGGCGGGCGGGCTCCATGGTCGTCTCGGCGAGCTGGTGCGCATCCATCTCCCCCAGGCCCTTGTACCGCTGGATCGGCTCGCGGTACGTCCTGCCCGTGCGCTCGAGCCTGCGCAGCTGGCGGTGGAGCTCGTCCTCGGAGTAGGTGTAGACGACCTCGCGCTTCCTGCCAGCCACTTCGATGCGATGCAGGGGCGGGACCGCGGCGAAGACGCGTCCGGCTTCGACGAGGGGGCGCATGTACCTGAAGAACAGGGTCAGCAGCAGGGTGCGGATGTGCGCGCCGTCGACGTCGGCGTCGGTCATCATGATGACCTTGCCGTACCGGGCGGCCGACAAGTCGAAGGATCGCCCGCTGCCCGCGCCGATGACCTGGATGATCGAGGCGACTTCCTGGTTCTTCAGAATGTCGGCGGCCGAGGCCTTCTGAACGTTGAGGATCTTGCCGCGGATGGGCAGCAGCGCCTGGAATTCGCTGGAGCGGGCGAGCTTGGCGGTGCCGAGCGCCGAATCGCCCTCGACGATGAACAGCTCGGTCCGGGCGACGTCCTCGCTGCGGCAGTCGGCCAGCTTGGCGGGCAGGCTCGAGGTCTCCAGGGCGTTCTTGCGCCGCGAGATCTCCTTGTGCATGCGGGCCGTGACGCGCGCGCGCATCTCGGCCACGATCTTCTCCAGAAGCCGGCCCGTCTCCGTCTTCTGGTCGCGCTTGGGCGAGGCGAGGATCGCGGTCAGCTCCCTTTCGACTACGCCGGCGACGATCCCGCGTATCGCCGCGGTCCCCAGGATCTCCTTCGTCTGCCCCTCGAACTGCGGTTCGGGGAACCTGACCGTGACGACCCCGGTCAGCCCCGCCAGGACGTCGTCCTTCTCGATGCGGGGATCCCTGGCGCCGACCTTGAGCCGCCGGGCGTTGGCCTCGACGAGCGAGCGCGCGACCTTCAGGACGGCCTGTTCGAAGCCGGCCTGGTGGGCCCCGCCGCCCGGGGTCCTGATGATGTTGACGAAGGACTCGACGCGGGTCTCGTAGTCCGACCCCCACCTCAGGGCGACGTCGACCGACGCCGTGCGCTCCACCTCGCGGGTGACGAGGTGGCCGCTGGCCCTGTCGAGCTCTTGGACGTTCTCCGTGAAGGTCCCCTCGCCGGTCAGGCGCATCGTCGCGGTGACCGGGGCGTCCCTGGCCAGGAAGTCGACGAAGTCGACGGTGCCGCCGTCGAAGCGGAAGGTCTCGCTGGTCGGCTCGCCGTCCCGGCCGTCGACCACCGTGATGGCCAGCCCGGGGATGAGGAAGGCCGTCTGGCGGACGCGGGAGACGAGCTCGCCGTAGGAGAACTCCGCGCTGTCGAGGAAGATCTGCGGGTCGGCCCAGTAGCGCACGCGGGTGCCGGTGCGCTTCTTGGCCGCCTTCCCCACCGCGTCCAGCACGGAGGAGTCGGTGAAGGGCGTGAAGGGGTTGTCGGGCGAGGGGGCCTTCCGCCCGTCGGCGAAGCGCCCGGGCTCGCCCCGGTGGAACTGCATCTGGTAGGTCACCCCGTCGCGGTCCACCTGGACGTCCAGGCGGGCCGAGAGGGCGTTGACCACGGAGGCGCCCACGCCGTGCAGGCCTCCCGAGGACGTGTAGGAGCCTCCCCCGAACTTCCCGCCGGCGTGCAGCTTCGTGTAGACGACTTCCACGCCCGTCAGCCCGACGCCGGGGACGACGTCGACGGGCACGCCTCGCCCGTCGTCGCGCACCTCCACCGATCCGTCGTCGTGGAGCTCGACCTCTATGGCGTGGGCGTAGCCCTCTAGAGCCTCATCCACCGCGTTGTCGATGATCTCCCACAGGCAGTGCATGAGCCCCCGGGAGTCGGTGGACCCGATGTACATGCCCGGGCGCTTGCGCACCGCCTCCAGCCCTTCGAGGACTTGGAGGTGGCGCGCGCTGTAGGCCTCTTGTGTCGTCACCCGGATATCGTATGCGCGCCCGCCGTCACCTTCGCGCCGGGGCGCGCAGATGCGTCACGCCTCACCCGCGCCCTGCGCCTGGCCGTCGGAGGCGATGCGGCTTCGCTCGTCGTGCACGCAGATGGCCGCGGCGGCGAGTTTCTCCAGGTGGGCGTTGGCGTGGTGCCCGCAGAAGAGGAGCTCGCCGTAGGGGAGGACGACGCGGACGTAGGCCTGCGCCCCGCACGCGTCGCACCGGTCGAGGATCGTCAGCTGGTCGTCGGCTGCTGTTGTAGTCACGTCTCCATCAAAGCACGAACGGCCGGCTGCGCGCCCGATGCGTCCACACCGTTCGCATCGGGCGGAACGGAAGGCCGCGCACCGCGGAGACCCGCCGTCCGGGCGGAGGCCGCGGGCGGGCCGGCCCGTGCATAATGGGCACTGCGGCCCTCCGGCGGGCCGGAAAGCAGGAGGAACATGGGCTTTGCCGTCGTGGACGTTGAGACGACCGGGCTGAATCCCCGCACCGACCGGATCCTCGAGATCGGAATCGTCACGGCGGACGGCTCCGGCCGCCCGACCGGCGAGTGGAGCAGCCTGGTCAACCCCGGCCGCCCCGTCGCGGCGACCGTCGTCCACGGGCTCACCGACGCCGACGTCGCGGACGCGCCGCCGATCGCCGAGGTCCTCCCCCGGGTCACCGCCCTCCTGGCCTGGAAGGTGGTCGTCGCCCACAATGCGGCCTTCGACGTCGGCTTCCTCAACGCCGCCTACCGGCACGCCGGGGTGGACTTCGCCATCCCGCGGGAGGCCACGGCCTGCACCATGGAGCTGTCGAAGATCTACCTGCCGCCGGGCAGGCACAGTCTCGCGGCGTCCGCCAGGCGCGCCGGCGTGCCCGTGCCCGCACGCCACCGGGCGCTCGCCGACGCCCGCGTGGCCGCGCTCCTCCTCAGGCGCTACATCGCCGAGGAGGCCGCGGGGACGCGCTTCGCGCGGCGGGCGGTCTCGCGCAACGGGACCGTCACCCTGCCCGCCAGCTGGGTGGACGCCGTGCGCGCCTCGGCCGACCTGGCCTGGCCCGCCGTCTAGGCGGCGCGGCGGGCCGCGATCAGCCGCGGCAGGCCCCGAGGCCGAGGCGGCTAGTCGAGGTAGTCGCGCAGCACTTGGGAACGCGAGGGGTGGCGGAGCTTGGACATCGTCTTGGACTCGATCTGGCGGATGCGCTCGCGCGTGACACCGTAGACCTTCCCGATCTCGTCGAGGGTCTTCGTCTGGCCGTCGGTCAGGCCGAAGCGCATCGAGACCACCCCCGCCTCGCGCTCCGAGAGGGTGTCGAGCACCTGCCGCAGCTGCTCCTGCAGAAGCGTGAAGCCCACCGCGTCGGCCGGGACGACGGCCTCCGAGTCCTCGATGAGGTCGCCGAACTCGCTGTCGCCGTCCTCCCCCAGGGGCGTGTGGAGGGAGATGGGCTCGCGCCCGTACTTCTGGACCTCGATGACCTTCTCCTCGGTCATGTCCAGTTCCTTGGCCAGCTCCTCGGTGCTCGGTTCGCGCCCGAGGTCCTGGAGCATCTGGCGTTGGACGCGGGCGAGCTTGTTGATGACCTCGACCATGTGGACGGGGATGCGGATCGTGCGCGCCTGGTCGGCCATCGCGCGGGTAATCGCCTGGCGGATCCACCACGTGGCGTAAGTCGAGAACTTGTAGCCCTTCGAGTAGTCGAACTTCTCCACCGCGCGGACCAGGCCGAGGTTGCCCTCCTGAATGAGGTCGAGGAAGAGCATGCCCCGTCCCGTGTAGCGTTTGGCCAGCGAGACCACCAGGCGGAGGTTGGCCTCCAGAAGGTGGTTCTTGGCCTGCTGGCCGTCTCGCGAGATGAGCTTGAGCTCGCGCATGTACATCCGGTCGGTCTCCCTGTTCAGGGAGCCGCTCTTGAGGATGTGCTCGGCGAACAGACCCGCCTCGATCCGCTTGGCCAGATCGACTTCCTCTTCGGCGTTGAGGAGGGGGACCTTGCCGATCTGCTTGAGGTAGTCCTTGACGGGATCCGCCGTGGCGCCCGCGACGTGGACGCGCACGGCCGGCTCGTCCGATTCGTCGGAGTCCTTCATCGTGAAGGCGCCCTTGGAGACGGGGATCGCGTCGTCGGTGAGGATCCTGCTGCGCCCGCGGCCCTTCGCGCCGTTCTTGTCCGACTCATCGCCGGACTCCCCGTCGGCGTCCGCCTCGTCCTCGGCTCCCTCCTCCAGTTCGAGGTCGTCGTCCGAGACGCCGACGATGTCGGTTTCCTCGTAGTCGGCCGTGTCCTTGGACGCGGCCGGAGACGGCGCCGCGGAGCCGCCGGCGATCTCGACGGCTTCGACGCCCTCGGGCGCGGGAGAGGCGGCGGGCTTCTTCCCCCCGGCCGTCTTCCGCTGGGTCTTCCTGGCCGTCGACGAACCCTTCTGCGAGGCGCCGGCCGCGGCCTTGGCCGATGCGGCCTTCTTCTTCGCAGCGGGCTTCTTCTTCGCAGCGGGCTTCTTCGGGGCGGCGGCCTCACCCTCTCCGGCCGATGCGGCCTTCTTCTTCGCGGCGGGCTTCTTAGCGGATGCCTTCTTGGCGCCCGACGTCCTCTCGGACGCCGTTGCGCCCGCCTTCTTCTTGGTTCCGGCCTTCTTCGAGGCCGCCTTGACCGCCTTCGCCTCACCGCCCTTCCCGGTCGCCGCCTTCTTCTCGGATTCCATCGAGGGCTCCGGCCTCTCCTCGGCGGAAACGGTTGCGGTTGCCTGTGCGGACCTGGTTGCCACGTGGGACCTTTCAGCTTGAAACGCTCAACACAAACCACGCCCAAGGATTTCGGGCACAGTCCAGGACATTGGCCTGAACGAGCAAACTCTGGATTTCATTCCCGAAAGCCGGGGCTATGACTCAGTTCACAATTCGTTGCCATCATCGGTTTCAGCCTACGCCTCCGCCGGTGGACGCGCGTGCATGGGATTCCAGCCACCATAGCCCGCCCACCCGCCTGACGCGGGTCTTGAGGTCCCGCTCCCGCCAGGCCCGGAAGCCTCCCCGCCGGCGCCGCGCTCCCCCTCGTGCTCGCCGAGGAGCCCGCCCGCGCCGGCGACGCGGGGTGCTACGGTGCGAGCTCGCTTTCGCGCAACGGCGTTCCGCCTCCAGAGAGCGTCGTGCGACGGTCAGACGCCGTCGATGCACGGCATCCAGACGGAGGGCGCCCAGCCAGGCCGGACCACTGGGACGGACTTCCGGGTCCCCTCGGCCGCGACCGCGGGGACCATGCGCAGCCGGCTCCCGAGCAGCCGGCGCGGTCCCCGTGCCCGAGCGGAAGCCCGGAATGGGCCGGCCGCGGCCTGGCTGGGCGCCTGCGCGGCCGGGAGCCTCGGCGTGGGAGACTCCCCTCGCATGGCCCGGGAATCGTCGAAACGGACGCGTCAGCCGGCCGTCAGCGCGGAGTACCAGGGGGCCATGGTCCCGCTGGAGACGACGTCGAGGAGCAGGTGGGCCAGCGGATACCCCGGGTCGATCCGCGCGGCCTGCCTGACCCTCTTCGCCGCCAAGGAATTGGTGCACGACCACCAGTGGAGGTATCCGGCCGCCGCGAGGGCGGCGTGCTCGCCTCGGACCCGGTAGGAGGCGACCTCTTCGAGTAGGGCGATGACCCGGCGGATCCGGTCGATGTGGGGGGCGCGCCCGGCGGCCGCTGCCAGGCGGGAGAAGAGCTCCTCCTCCCCGACGCCGGCCAGCGGGGTCTCCACGGCCGGGTCGATGCCGTAGAGGAGGACTCGGTCGCGCACGTCCGGGTTGCACAGGGCGGCGCTCACCCGGCCGCACATCCTCGCGTGCGCCATTCTGTCCGCGGGCCGGCCGGCGTCGGGGCAGGCCAGCAGCGCGTCGACCGCGGCGAGCTGGGCCGCAATGGCCTGCGGCGTCCGCTCCGCCCGCTCAGCGCGGGCGGACTCCCCGCGGGCCGCGTCGCGCTCGGCCTCCGGCTTGGCCTCGATCTCCGGGGACGGCGGTTCGCGCAGCGGAGAGCTCCCTTTGTAGACGAGCTCGGCGGCCGCCTGGCAGGAGTCGAGCTCCCGCAGCAAGCGCACAGTCGCCTCCGACCCGTCGACGCGGACGAAGGACGTGCCGTCCACGGCGTAGGAGGCGAGGAAGCCGTCGGGAGCGGGGGCCAGGGCCTGAAGGGCCATGGCGTGGACGTGTTCGAGGCGCGCCGCGGCGGTCCCCTCGACCTGGGCGAGATCGTCGCAGTACAGGACGATGACGGCCTTGGTCACGCGATGGTGGCCGACGACCTCGGCTATGAAGCGGGCGTGGTCCTCGCCGACCGATTCGGCGGCGCAGTCGACGACCACGACCGGTCCCATGCAGGCGCGCCGGCCCGACGCGTCGACGACGCGCTGGTCCAGGCCGCACAGAACGAGCTGCCGGGCGGGACGGTAACCGACGATGTGCGGAACGAGGACGAGGGTCTCCTCGGGCGAACGGAGTGCGATCATGGTCGAAGTCTCGCCGGATGCCGCAGGAGGAAGGGCTCCGGTCCGGCTCGATGTGCGCCCGGCCGACGCGGACGGCGACTGTGGACCGGTTCCGCTCACTCGGTTCGCCGCCCCGGCCGCCCGGTTCCGGCCATCTCAACCGGCCGATCCGGTCATCCGATCCGCCCGCCCGTCGTGTGGGCCTCGCCGCCTCCGGCTACGCTTGGACCATGGCCAGCCCCACCCTCGCCTCCATCCGAGCCGACGTGTCGAGTGCCGCGTACGGCTATCTCCGACGCTGCTCCTGGATGGCCGACCTTCCGGGGGACGCCCCCCTCCTCGAGGAGTTCGCGGCCCCCGCGCTCGCCCTGATGGAGTCGGGCAAACGCACCCGCGCGGCCCTCCTGGCCGCGGCGTACCTCTCGGCGGGAGCCGGGGACATCGCCCCCGCGATCCACGCCGGCGCGGCCGTCGAGCTCTACCAGGCGTCGGCCCTCGTCCACGACGACGTCATCGACCACGCGCAGATCCGCCGGGGAGTGCCGACCGGCCACGTCGCCTTCGCCCAGGCGCACCGCAAAGCGGGCTGGCTCGGCGACGAGGCGGACTTCGGCGCCACCGGGGCGATCCTCCTGGGGGACCTCCTCCTGTCGCTGTCGACGGAGGCCTGCGTGCGCGCGTGCGGCCTGGCCCCGGGCGGCGGGCGGCGGGCGCTCGCCGACTTCGCCAGGATGACGGGGGAGGTCGCTTTCGGGCAGTACCTCGACGTCCGGGCGGGGCGCGTCCCGGAGCAGGACGACCCCGTTCGCGCCGCCATGAACGTCATCGTCCACAAGAGCGCCCGGTACTCCGTCGTCTACCCCCTGACGATCGGCGCGCGGCTGGGCGGAGCCGACGCGGCGCTCGTCCGCCTGCTGGCCGGCATCGGGCGTCCCCTGGGAATCGCCTACCAGCTCCGCGACGACGACCTCGGAGTCTTCGGCGACGCCGAGGTGACCGGCAAGCCTCTGTGCGGGGACGTCGCAGAGGGGAAGCGGACGGTCCTGCTGGCCTTGACGGGCCGGTGTGCGAGTCCGGCGGACGCCGACTGGCTGCGCTCGCGCCTGGGGGGCGCCGTCACCGAGGAGGACGCCGAGCGGATCCGCGACATCGTCGCCTCCAGCGGGGCCCGCTCGCGACACGAGGCCCTCATCGCCGTGCATCAGGACGAGGCGCGCTCCGCCTGGGAGAGGCTCGCCGGCTCCGGCCGGGCGAGCTCGGAGGGAATCGACCTCCTCGGCCAGCTCCTGGGCGAGCTGGCGAGTCGGACGAACTGAGGGGTCGGCGGCCGGACGTCGCCGGCGGACTGCGGGCCCGATGCGAGGCCCGGGTCCGCACCGCGCGGACCGGCTAGAAGGCGAGCGTGCAGGCCACCGTCCTGACCGCATGGACGCGGCCGGAGCGCAGGGCGTCGATGGGACGCCCGCCGAGTTCGGGCACGTCGCCCGTGAGCCACGACCACGCCTCCTCGTCGTCGTAGCCCGCGTCCGCGAGCGTGATGAGCGTGCCCCGCAGCGACGGCAGCACGCGCGCGGCCTCCTCCCCGTCGACGAAGGCGAGGGCGGGGATCGCCAGGGCGCCGCCTCCGCCGCGCCGCAGAGCGATGAGGCTGCGGTCGGCGAGCATGGAGCGGACGTCGCGTTGGGTCACGCCGAGCAGCTCCGCGGCTTGGGGGACGGACAGCCAGGATTCAGGCGAAACGGTCACTCGCACAGACTAGCCGAGAACGGCCGGGCCTGCGGGCCGCCGTGCCGTGTGTCGCACTCGTCCGGAAAACGTGTGGCGCGCCGGCCCGGAACGCGCTATTGTCACATGTGGCACATCGTTCACGGGATCATCACGATTCTCATCGATAACTCGTTACACAGACGGGAGACCTGGAGGCACCTCATGTCCATGCGCACGTATGTGACACGCACATCGACCGCTCTCGCCACGGCGACCGCAGCCCTCGGCGTCCTCACCCCGACTTCCCACGCCGGGTCACAGGCCAAGGCCTCGTCCGAACCGGCGGCGCACGAACGCCCGGCCCTCGCCGTGGTCTCGGGTCCCGCGGCCGTGCCGGTCACGCTCGCGGCCGTGGGAGAGTCGACGGCAGGCTCCCTCGCCCTCGTGCCGGCGGCCTCGCAGGGATCGGTCCACGTCGTGGCCGGCGGGGAGACGCTGTCGGGGATCGCCCGCCGCCACTCGACGACCGCCTCGGCGCTCGCCTCCGCCAACGGCATCGCGGACCCCGACCGCATCTTCCCCGGCCAGCGGCTGACGATCCCCACGGCTGTCAAGGCCTCGGCCTCGGTCCCCTCCGATCCGGTGCCCAAGACCTTCCTCCACTACACGTATTCGGACGAGGTGAACGCCGCGGCGAACCGGAACCGGGCCTCCTTGGAAGGCGTCTCGACGCCTTCGGCGGCGAAGATGCGCGAAATCGTGCGCGAGGCGGCGGCGAAGATGGGAGTCGACCCCCGGCTCGCCCTTGCCCACGCCTCCGTCGAATCGGACTTCGACATGCGCACGGTCTCCCCCGCCAACGCCGTGGGGGTCATGCAGGTCATCCCGTCCTCGGGCGAGTGGGCCTCGCGCATGGTCGGGCGCCAGCTCAACCTGCTCGATCCGCAGGACAACGCGGTGGCGGGCGTGGCGATCATCCGCTACCTGCAGAAGAACGCCGACGACATGGACCAGGGCATAGCCGGCTACTACCAGGGCCTGGGAGGCGTCAAGAAAACCGGGATGCGCCCCGACACCCAGAAGTACGTCGCGAAGGTCCGCGCCGCCATGGCCCAGTTCTGAGCCCTCCGGGGACCGGTCCGCGCGGGGCGGCTCCTGTAACCGAGGTGGCCGTGCTTTTAGTACTCTTAACCCGTGGTATCGGACTCGCTCCTGGGAGCCGTCGTCGACGGACGCTACGTCATCGCCGGGCGCATCGCGCGCGGCGGAATGGCGACGGTCTACCGCGCCCGGGACAAGCGCCTCGAACGGGACGTGGCGATCAAGCTCATGCACCGGCATCTGGCCGAGAGCCCTGACTTCACGGCGCGGTTCAATCGCGAGGCCAGGGCGGCGGCGCGGCTGTCCTCGGCCTACGTCGTCACGGTCCACGACCAGGGCGTGTGGGACTCGGGAGACGGGCGCCACGCCTACCTCGTCATGGAGTACGTCCCCGGCCCCGACGTGCGCAGCGAACTGATCCGCACCGGCAGCTTCACCCTCGGCACGGCCCTGGCGATCACCGAGCAGACCCTGCGCGCGCTCAGCAGCGCGCACTCGGCGGGCATCGTCCACCGCGACGTCAAACCCGAGAACGTCATGCTCACCTCGCGGATCCCGCCCGTGTCGATATTCGAGCGGCCTGAGATCCACGCCAAAGTCGCCGACTTCGGACTGGCCCGCGCGGTCACCTCGGTCTCCCCGACGACCGGGCAGGCCATGGGAACCGTGACCTACATGGCCCCCGAAGTCATCACGACCGGCGTCGCCGAGGCCCCGGCAGACGTCTACGCGGTGGGCATCATGCTCTACGAGTTCCTCACGGGCGAGCTCCCCTTCCAGGCCGAGACCCCCATCGCCACGGCGTACATGCACATCAACGAGCCCATGCCGCACGTCGCGGAGCAGGCCGACTGGATCCCCGCGTCCCTCGACTCCTTCATCGCGCTGCTGACGGCCAAGGACGCCTCGCAGCGGCCGGCCAACGGCGAGGAGGCGCTCCGCGAACTCCTCGCCATCACCCGGTCGATCCCCGAGGAGGACCTCATCCGGCGCATCCCCGTCATCCCGGCGCCCCAGTCCGACGGCGAGGACGACGACGGCGAGGACGACGCCCCGCCCGATCCGAAGCCCCTCCCGGCCGCCCCCACGACGACGATGCCCATGCCCGGTCCCGTCCCCCCGGACGGCGCGGCACCGGCCGCCGAGCCGATCCCGCCCGGCGGCGCAGACGACGGGAACGGGGCACGCCGCCTGCGGCGGCGACGGACGGACCTGCGCCACGAGACCCCGGAGCTGCCGGGCAGGAGACGGCGGCAGGGCCGCAGGGCGTGGGCGGCCCTGGCGATCCTGCTGGCGGTCGCCCTAACCGCCGTGCTGTGGTACTTCCGCGCCGGGCCGGGCAAGCGGGTCACGATCCCGGCGGTGGCGGGGCAGACTTACGAGCAGGCCCTCAGCTCCCTCCGCGAGGAGGGGCTGACCGCCAGGCGCCGCAACGTCTATTCGGACACCGTGCCGTCCGGGTCCGTCGTCTCCACCGATCCGGGCGGGGGCGGAAGGGTCCACCCGAGCAGGGTCGTGACCGTCACGGTCTCCCGCGGCGTCGAACAGGTGACCGTCCCCGATCTGTCGGGGCTGTCCGCACAGGAGGCCAGGCGGAGGCTCGGCTCGGCCCGTCTCGTCTACAGGGAGGCCGCCGTCTACTCGGAGTCGGTGGACGAGGGCAGGGTCGTCTCGCAGTCGGTGGCCGCCGACACGGCGGTCAACCACGATTCGGCGGTCACCGTGACGATATCCAAGGGCCGCCAGCCGATCAGGGTCCCCAACGTCGTCGGCAAGTCCGAAGCCGACGCGAACAACGCCATAAGGAAGGCCGGGCTGACGGTCTCCCGCCAGGAGGAGCACTCGGACACCGTCGCCCAGGGAGTCGTCATCTCCCAGGACCCGAGCAAGGGGACCGTCCACCGGGGCGACTCGGTGACGGTGGTCGTCTCCCAGGGCCCGGAGCTCGTCGACGTCCCCAACGTCGTCGACATGCGCCGCGAAGAGGCCACGACGACGCTGCAGAACGCGGGCTTCCAGGTGCAGGCCGACAACGTCTTCGGCGGCTACTTCGGGATCGTCCGCTCCCAGAGCCCCGCGGCCGGGACGAAGGCCCGTAAGGGGACGGGCGTGAAGATCGCGGTCTTCTAGGGCCGCGTCCCCGCACAGGGCGGGCTGATCCAGAAGACCACCGTCTACGACCGCACCATCGAAGCCGCGTCCCCGCACAGGGCGGGCTGATCATGCGCAACACATCGAGGTCGGGCCGCGCCTCCGGGCGCACGCGACGGTGCGGGCACGGATCGAACAGCTCGAACTCCGGCCGGCAGACCCGGCGGGCCGGCTACAGATGGACGTCGCGCAGCATCTCGGAGACGAGGAAGGCCATCTCCAAGGACTGCTGGTGGTTCAGACGCGGGTCGACGAGCGTCTCGTAGCGGGCGGGCAGGGTGTCCTCGACGATCTCCTCCGAGCCGCCGAGCACTTCGGTGACGTCGTCCCCGGTGAGCTCGACGTGGATGCCGCCGGGCTTGGTGCCCAGCGATTCGTGGACCGAGAAGAAGCCCCTGATCTCGGCGAGGATGTCGGCCAGGCGCCTGGTCTTCATCCCGTTGGAGGCGCTGATGGTGTTGCCGTGCATGGGGTCGGTCACCCACGTGACCGGGCGGCCGTCGTCGCGGACGGCCTCGACGAGGGCGGGCAGACGCTCTTGGACCGTCGAGGCCCCCATGCGGGCGATGAGGGTCAGCCGTCCGGGCGTCCCCTCGGGATTGAGCCTGTCGACGAGGGCGAGGACGTCGGCGGGCCGGGCGGAGGGGCCGAGTTTGACGCCGATCGGGTTGCGGACGCGGCTGAGCAGCTCGACGTGCGCGCCGTCGACGTCGCGCGTGCGCTCGCCGATCCACAGGAAGTGCGCCGAGCAGTCGTAAGGCTGTCCCGTCCGCGAGTCGACGCGGGTCAGGGCCTCCTCGTAGGGGAGGATGAGGGCCTCGTGGGAGGCGTAGAGGTCCACCGTGCGCAGGGATTCGTGGTTGACGCCCGCCGCGAGCATGAACCGCATCGCCCGGTCGATCTCCGTCGCGACCGTCTCGTAGCGTGCGTAGGCCGGATTGGCCATGAACCCCTTGTTCCACTCGTGGACCTTGTCGAGGTCGGCGAAGCCCCCCGTGGTGAAGGCTCGGATGAGGTTCAGCGTGGCCGCCGAGCGCTGATAGGCCTCGACGAGACGACGCGGGTCGGGCGTGCGGGACGGGCGGGAGAACTCGTGTCCGTTGACGGCGTCGCCGAAGTAGGAGGGGAGCGTGGTCCCGTCGCGGGTCTCCGTCGGGGCCGACCGGGGCTTGGAGTACTGGCCGGCCATGCGCCCGATCTTGACGACGGGGACCGACGCCCCGTACGTGAGGATGACGGCCATCTGGAGGATGGTGCGGATCTTGGCCCTGATGTGGGAGGCGGTCGCCTCCTCGAAGGACTCGGCGCAGTCCCCGCCCATGAGGACGAAGGCCTCGCCCCGCGACGCGGCGGCCATCTCCCGCTGGAGCCGGTCCGCCTCGCCGGCGAACACCAGCGGGGGCAGGGTCCGCAGATACGCGACAGTCGCCTCCAGATCGCCCGCGTCCGGCCAGTCCGGCTGGTGTCCGGCCGGACGGTCCCTCCAGGCTCTGACGGAGGCCGCGTTCGCATCGTCTGCGTCGGTGAACATGACGACGATTCTAGTCCGGTCCGCCCGGCTCCGGCGGTCGCCGGCCGCGGGCGTCGGGCAGCCCGCTGCGCGTCGGGCCGCCCGCGTCGCCCGTCAGCGAACCTCGAACTTCTGGCCGATGGCGCCCATGAGGTTGGCGAACCACCGCTGGGAGACGTCGAAGGCCTTGTGGCCCTTGATGCGCGGGAAGGCGATGCACGAGAGCTCGTCGCCGTTCTCCTCGTCCTGGCCGATCACGCCGGACGTGCCCTCCAGGGCGCAGTCGACGGCCATGTCCACCATCGAGCCGATGAGGGCCAGGTCGTCCGCGTTCGAATGCCAGGCGCGCGAGTAGTAGCCCGACTTCTGCACCATGACCTTCTCCGCGCCGATGCGCTCGGCGAACTGCTTGGCGAACCACTGGCCGGGATTGACGGTGTCGAGCTTGACGTGGCCGAAGGGGTCGCGCTCGACCTCCTCGCCCGCAGCCTCCTTCTCGGCGACGATCTCGTCGACCCCGGCGCCCTCGGAGAGGAAGATGTTGACGTTGCCGATCTCGTCCATGATGCCGCGCAGCCGCTTGGCCTCCCCGTCGATGTCGATGGACAGCTCGGGCAGGTAGACGGCGTGGACGTCCCACCGTTCCTTGGACAGGCCGAGGGCGGGCGCCCACTCCTGCTCGACGACCCACGCGTGGTAGTACTGGGCGGACTGGGCGGTCAGGTAACCGCAGTTGCGGCCCATGACCTCGTGGACGATGAGCATCCGGGGGTTGGACCGGTGCTCGCCGATGACGTGCTGGGCGAATCCCGAGGCCTCCTCGGCCGCGGTCCAAGCGCCCAGGGACTGGCGGATGGGAACGATGTCGTTGTCGATCGTCTTGGGGAGCCCCACGACCGTCAAGTCGTAGTCGTGCTCCTTGAGGTAGGCCGCGAGGTCGGCGGCCGTCGTGTTGGTGTCGTCGCCGCCGATCGTGTGGAGCACGTCCACGCCGTCGGCGCGCAGGCGCTCGGCTGCGACCTCGAGGGGATCCTCGCCTTCCTTGACCAGGCCGCGCTCCACGAGGTTCTTCGCGTTCGTCAGCTTGACGCGGGAGTTGCCGATCGGCGATCCGCCGAAGCGGGAGAGGATGTGGGCGCTGCGGCGCGCCTCCTCGCCGACGACGACGTAGTTGCCGGTCAGGAGGCCGTGGTATCCGTACTGGTAGGCGATGATCTCGATGTCGGGGGCGATCTCGGTGTAGCGCTGGATGAGCCCTCCCACGGCGGAGGACAGGCAGGGGGCGAAACCGCCGGCAGTGAGCAGAGCGACGCGACGAACCGTCATGATGGAACCTTCCTAAAGATCTTCTTCTCGGCGCGCGGGGACGACGCCGTCGGGCACATATGCACCGCTGCGTTCCATTCTACCCGCGACTATGCTGGGACGTATGACTCGAGACGCGGAAGCTGAAGACTTCGACGAGCGCTGGGAGGAGATCGTCACGGAACTCTCGGATTTGGACGGCCTGGAGCTCGCCGACGCCTCCGAGTTCGACCTCGACGGCCTCGGCGGGGGCAGGGCGGGCGACGCCGAGGCGGGCGGCCTCCGGGAGCCCGGAGAGTGGGAGGAGGGCGCCGGGGACGACGTCGAGACCGTGGCGAGTCTGTCCGGCGGGCCCCGCGACTGGAGCCCCGCCGAGGAGGACGAGGAGGACGTCGTGCTCGTCCCCGTCGATCCCGACGACGCAGCGCCCGCTTCGCCGCGCACGAGGCTCCTGTGGCTGGCCGCGGCGATCAGCGTCCTGGTCTCGACCCTGGTCGCGCTGGGCGCGGTCTCCGGCGGCTCCTCCATCGCCCTGGGGGCGGGCGCGCTGGGGTTCGCCCTAGCCGCCATCGCCGCGTTCTCCTCGTCTCCGCGCGCCGAGGACGTCGATCCCTTCGACGACGGCGCCCGGCTGTGAGGCCTGCGGCGAATCGGAAGGCGTCGGAACCGCCGGATACGCTGGACGCGTGGCAGACGACGATCCTCTCGGCGCGCGGGTCGGCCGCGCGTCGACGCGCGGCGCCCAGCTCGCCTTCGACGATCTGGGCGTGCCCCTCGAGGAAGCGTCCTTCGTCGTCGTCGACTTGGAGACGACCGGCGGCAGGCCCGCGCCCAACTCGATAGCGGATATCGGCGCGGTCAGGGTGCGCGGAGGCGAGACGCTCGGCGAGTTCGCGACCCTCGTCGACCCGGGCGAGCCCATCCCCGCCTTCATCACGGCTCTGACGGGCATCACCACCGCCATGGCGCTCTCGGCGCCCCGAATCGGCGAAGTCCTCCCCTCCTTCATGGAGTTCCTCGGGCCCGGCCCCGACACGGTCCTCGTGGCCCACAACGCGGCCTTCGACGTCGGCCACCTCAGGGCGGCCTGCGCCGGGCTCGGCATGGCCTGGCCGAAGGTCCGTGTGCTCGACACCGTCAAGCTCGCCCGCAGGGTCTTCACCCGCGACGAGGCGCCGAACGTCAAGCTCTCGACTCTCGCCCGCGTCTGCCGGGCCACGGTCAGCCCCACCCACCGGGCGCTCGACGACGCCCGGGCCACCGTCGACGTCCTGCACGCCATGCTCGCACGGCTCGGCCCGCTGGGCGTCACCCACTTGGAGGATCTGGCCTCGGCCGCCGACCCCGTTCCCGCCCGCCGCCGGGGGAAGGCGCACTTGGCCGAGGGGCTGCCGCACTCCCCCGGCGTCTACCGGTTCATCGGCCCCGCGGGGGACGTCCTGTACGTCGGCACGTCCGCGAACGTCCACAGGCGCGTCCGCCAGTACTTCACCGCCGCGGAAACCCGCAGGCGGATCGCCGAGATGGTGGATCTGGCCGTGAGGGTCGAGGCGAAGCCGACGGCCACCGTCCTGGAGGCCGGAGTCCTCGAGCTGCGCGACATCGCCCGGCTCGACCCTCCGTACAATCGCCGGTCCAGGCGGCCCGACCGCCTGCCGTGGCTGGTCCTGACCGAGGAGGCCCATCCGCGGCTGTCGATCACGCGCGCGGTCCCCCTCGACCGGGTCGCCGACGCCCTGGGCCCCTTCCCTTCCCAGGCCCAGGCCCGCAAGGCCGCTCGACTCGTCGCCGACGACTGCCGGCTGCGCACCTGCACCGCGCGGCTCCCCGCGATCCCGCGCGCCCGGGCCCGCGCCTGCCACCTGTGCGAGCTGGGACGATGCTCGGCGCCGTGCGTGGACGCCGAGGGGGCCCGGCGGGCGCCGCAGGAGGCGGCGGCGATCCTCGCGGGGGCCTGCGACGGCCTGTGGAAGCGCCAGACGGCGCGGCTGGCGGCGCTGGCCGAGCTGGAGCGCTTCGAGCAGGCGGGCGCGCAGCGCGACAGGCTGGGAGCCGTCCTGGCGGCCCAGCGCCGCAAGGAGAGGCTCCTGCCCCTCCTGCTCTCCCGGGAGATCGTGGCGGCCAGGCGCGAAGGCTCCGGCTGGCAGATCGCCGCCATACGCTACGGGCGGCTGGCGGGAACGGCTCGCGCGCAGGCGCATCCCCTCGGTGCGGCCGAGGCGCTGCTCGCCGTCGCGGAGGCGGTCGGCCGACCCCGCCTGGCGGGAGGAGCGGCGCATCCCGAGGAGACCGAGCTGCTCGCCTCGTGGCTGTGGAGCCGGGACACGCGGCTCATCGCGGTCTCGGGCGAGGTCCCCGTGGCCCTGCCCCGCCGGTCGGCGGCCCGGTTCCGCGTCCCCGGGCCGCAGTGCGGGGGCGAAGCCGCCTGCCAGGCGGACGGCGGGACGTGAACGTCGCGGGCAAGCCCGGGCGGCGGGAGGCCGCGGAGGGCGTGGCCGGCCCGGTCACGAGCCGGACAGTTCGATCCAGCGATCGAGCAGCGACGCCGCGGCGCCCGAGTCGATCGAGCGAGCGGCCACCTCGTAGGCGGCCCTCATCCGCTCGGCGAACGTGCCGTCCCCGGGGCGCGTCCCCTCGTGTCTGTCGGCCACCACGAGGGCCCCGGCGGCATTGAGGAGGACGGCCTGTCTGACCGGCCCGTCGGCCCCGCCGAGCACGGCCCGGGTGACCTCGGCGTTGAAGTCGGGCTCTCCCCCGCGCAGGTCGTCGACGGTGGCGGGGGGCAGTCCGAGCTCGTCCACCGCGTCGAACTCGCGGTGGACGACGCCGCCTTCGCGCACCTCCCAGACGTCGTTGGGGGCGGCGGCCGACAGTTCGTCCATGCCGTTGCGGCAGCGGAACACGAGGCCCCGCGATCCCCTGTCGGCGAGCACTCCGCACACCAGGGCGGCGAAGTCCTCGCGGGAGACGCCGATGGCCGAGACGGCCGGGCGGGCGGGATTGGTCAGCGGGCCGAGGATGTTGAAGGCGGTGGCGACCCCCAGTTCGCGGCGCGTGGGGGAGACGAAGCGCATGGCAGGGTGGAAGGCGTTGGCGAAGACGAAGGCTATGCCGAGTTCCGCGAAGACCCGTTCGACCTCCTCCGCGGGGAGGTCGACGGCAACGCCGAGCGCCTCCAGGCAGTCCGCGGCCCCCGACGCCGAGGACGACGCCCGGTTGCCGTGCTTGACGACCGGCACTCCTGCGGCCGCCACGACGAGCGCGGCCGTCGTCGAGACATTCACCGTCTTCAGGCGGTCGCCGCCCGTGCCGACGATGTCGAGCTGCTCCCCCTCGACGGAGAGGGGGACGGCGTGGGCGAGCATGGCCTCGGACATGCCGCGGATCTCGGCGGGCGTCTCGCCCTTGCCGGCGAGAGCGGTCAGGAAGCCCGCGAGCACGACGCCGGACGCGTTGCCGTCCATGACGTCGTTGATCGCCCAAGCGGTCTCCTCCGCGGTCAGGTTCTGCTTGGCGATGAGACGCGCGATGACGTCGGGCCAGGTCGGATGCGCCATGGAGCCCCTATCCTCGAAGGATCTCCGCGACCGCGCCGGAGAGGACGCGCGGGTTGACGGGGAGGGGAAGGATCCTCTCGGCGCCCGACCATCGCCCGAGCCATTCGTCCTGCGGCCGGGCGATGAGGAGGACGAAGGGGATGTCGGCGTCGATCTCGTCGTGGACCATCTTGCCTATCCCCATGCCGCCGAGCTTGGGGGCCTCCGCGTCGAGGATCATCAGGGCGCAGCCGCCTGCGCGGACCTCGGACAGCAGAGCCTCGGGCGTGGCGGTCTCCTTCCACCGGATCTCAGGCAGCCCCTTGCCGGCGCGGCGCCCGACCGAGGAGAGGACCTCGCGTCGCGTGTCGGCGTCGTCCGAGTACATGACGATCGATACTGCGTCGGCCGCCTCGGGGGCGTCGAGCTCTACCATGCCTTCCTCCGTTCTCGTTCGGGCAACGGTCACATTCTAGCCGTCGCCTCCCCGAACCGCCGCGCAGCCGGCACGCGCCCGGCGAATCGGCGGTCCGCCCGACCTTGGAGTCCCTCCGACTCGAGGCGGATCCGCAGACGCCTGGCGGCGAATCGGAGGGAATCGGATGGTGACTTCGGCCTGTGCGGCGGGTACAGTCGCAAGTGGGGCGCTCGCAGGATCTCCCAGGCCGCCCGCGTCGGACGACCGGCGGGACCCGAGGGCGAAGCCGTTCACACGACGGGGGTCGATTCACCGATGACGAGGTCAGAAATCAACGCGACGATCGAACGGTTCGAGGGCCTGGAACGCCGATTCGAACTGCCTGCCTACCTCTCCTTCTCCTTCACGCCCGGGGAATGGGCGGCGAAGGGCAGGGTGTCCGTCCCCGGCGGCATCACGTCCGCGATCCTTCCCGACTACGCCGAGGCGGGGGCCGACGCCGTCATCGCCGGCGGCGGGATCGCGCACGCCCCGGACCCCGCCGCCCAGGCCGAGCGGCTGGCCGGCATGGCCCACTCCCGGGAGGCGAACCGATGACGGGCGGCGCCAACGCTGCGGCCGGGAACGGCGCCGCTGTGGGAAACGCGGAACTGCGCGCGATCCTGGACGAGGTGGGCGCCTACGGGGAGAGGATCTCCGGCCGGGAGCTGAAGGCGGCGGCCGAGGCGATCGTCCGAGCGCGGCGCGTCTTCGTCGCCGGCGCAGGCCGCACCGGATTCGCCTCCCGCGCCTTCGCGAACCGCATGATGCACCTGGGCAAGCCGGCGTTCTTCGTGGGCGAGACGACCACGCCGTCCGTCGGGGAGGGCGACGTCCTGGTCGTCGGCTCCGGATCGGGCACCACGGCGAGCCTCGTGGCGGCGGTCGAGAAGGCGAAGGGGATCGGCGTCGAAGTGGTCACGCTGACGATGTTCCCCGACCACCGGATAGGCGCCCTGGCCGACGTGGTGGTCGCCGTCCCCGGGGTCACGCCGAAGCGCGCGCCGGGCGAGGCGCAGAGCGCCGAATCGATCCAGCCGATGGGCTCGCTCTTCGAGCAACTGTGCTGGCTCGCCTACGACGCGCTGGTGCTGATCCTCATGCCCCTGCTCGGGCAGACCGGCGAGAGCATGTTCGAGCGCCACGCGAACCTCGAGTGAGCCGAGCCGGCCTCCCCCGGTGCGCCGGATCCCACCCGCCTCCCGCACCACACGACAACACGCCATTCGAGGAGACGCAATGGAACGCTCAGACATCCTCGGCCGCGTAGGCAGCATGCAGCAGCTCGCCTACGCTCGCCGCATCCGCTACGAGGAGGGCCGCGCCGCCGGAATGCGGGCCATCGAGGTCAAGAACGGCGACGTCAGATTCGTCGCGATGGAAGACAAGGCCCTCGACGTCAGCGAATTCGAATACCGGGGCGTCAGCCTCGGCTTCCTGTCCAAACCCGGCCTGAACGGGCGCAACCCCTTCGACACCCTCAGCGACGACGTGGTCCGCAGCATCATGGGCGGCATGTTCTTCACCTGCGGGTTCGAGAACATCGGCGCCCCCTACACGGACGCGGAGGGGAAGCGGTATCCCCTGCACGGCCGCATCCGGACGAGCCCGGCCGAGCACGTGCGGGCCGACGCCGGCTGGGAGGGGGACGACTACGCGGTCACCTTGAGCGGCGAGGTGCGCGAGGCCGAGCTCTTCGGCGAGAACCTCGTCCTGCGCCGCACCGTCTCCTCGCGGCTGGGCGAGGCGTCGATCGCCGTCGCGGACGAAGTCGTCAACGAGGGATTCACCCCTCAGCCCATGATGTTCATGTACCACTGCAACGTCGGCTGGCCGCTGCTGTCCGAGAGCGCGGAGATCGTCATTCCGAGCATCCGCGTCGCACCCCGCGACGAGGCGGCCGCCCGCGACGAGGCCGACTGGTCGACGGTCCAGGCCCCGGTGCCCGACAAGCCGGAGAGCGTGTTCATCCACACGCTGGCGGCCGAGCCCGACGGCTCGACCTTCGCCTCGGTGGCCAATCCGGAGCTGGGAATCGCTCTCGTCCTGGAGTTCTCCGTCGAGGAGTTCCCGTACTTCATGCAGTGGAAGTCCATGGCCGCGGGAGACTACGTCGTCGGCCTGGAGCCCTCCAACTCCTCCATTCTCGGGCGGGGACACCACGAGGAGCGGGGCGACCTCCACATCCTCCAACCGCAGGCGAGCGAGGTCAAACATCTGACCGTGTCCGCCGTGGAGGGTCGGGAGGCGATCGCCCGCCTCCGCAGGCGCAGGGACGGGTTGGTGCGACGCGGCGGCATCCGCCCTGTCCTTTAGGGACGAACGTCCCTATACTTGAATCGTCCCAGACAACGGTCCGGCCCCGCTCTACCGCCATCGGCCGGACGCCCGCCGCCCGGCGGCCGCGAACGGAGGAACAACATGACCTACACCCTGCCAGAGCTCCCCTACGACTACGCGGCTCTGGAACCCCACATATCCGCGAAAATCATGCGGCTCCACCATGACAAGCACCACGCCGCGTACGTGGCGGGCGCCAACGCCGCGCTTGAGAATCTGGCCGCAGCCCGCCAGGCGGGCGACCTGTCCAAGATCAACCAGTTCTCCAAGGACCTCGCCTTCAACCTGGGCGGGCACACCAATCACTCGATCTTCTGGACGAATCTCTCCCCGGACGGCGGCGGCCGGCCCGAGGGCGAACTGGCCGGGGCGATCGACGACGCCTTCGGATCCTTCGACTCCTTCGTCGCGCACTTCACCGCGGCGGCGACCGGCATCCAGGGATCGGGGTGGGCGGTGCTCGCCTACGACTCGATCTCCGGCGGGCTCGTGGTCTTCCAGCTCTTCGACCAACAGGCGAACGTCCCCGCGGGGATCGTCCCGCTGTTCATGGTCGACATGTGGGAGCACGCGTTCTACCTCGACTACCTCAACGTCAAGGCCGACTACGTGAAGGCCATCTGGAACATCGCCGACTGGCGGAACGTCGCCGAGAGGCTCGAGGCGGCGAAGGCCCGCGCCGCGGGCCTCATCGTCGGCTGATTCCGGCGACGCTGAGCAGTGGGGGGCGGCCCGGGCCGCCCCCCACTGCTCAGCGTATGCCGCCGGCTCGGACCGCGCCGGGCGCGGTCCGTCCGCTCCCTCGGCCCGTCACCCGTCCTGGTAGTAGGCGAGGATGTCGACGACCACGAACACGGGCGGCACCGACGACGCCGAGCCGCTGTTCTCCTGCGTCTTGGGCACCGTCAGCAGAACGCGGGAGCCCACGGGCGTTCCGACGAGCTCGTCGAAGGGGGTGCCCCTGCCGATCGTGGAGGCTTGGGGGCCTCTCTTGCCGTCCCACGTGGTCTCTTTGACGGTGCCGTCCTTCGACGCCACGTAGTAGGAGACGTACATCGTGCCCTTCGAGCCCACTTCGGGGCCGGTGCCGCGTGCGATGACGGTCTTCGTCCTCGTCGTGGGCTCGGCCGCGTTCTCCTTGACCTCGACCTTCGTCACCGGCTTGCCGATGGCGCCCGTGATCCGGACGGGCAGCGTCGCCTGATCGACGACGGCCGTGGCGTCGGCCTGGCCCGCCTCGGTGATGGAGAGCGCGTCGTGGACCTCCACGTAGAAGACGATCGTGTCGTCGCCCGAGATCCCCGCGTCCGGCTGGCCGCTCGGCCCGTATCCGTCCTTGGGGGGGATGGAGAGCATGACCTTGTCGCCGACGTGGAGCCCGGCCAGGCCCTTGCCCCATCCCGGCACCAACTTGGACAGAGGCATGCGCAGCGGAGTCCCCTTGGCGAAGGAGGAGTCGAAGGGCTGGGTCTTCCCCCACACCTGCCCCACGTAGTCGGCGACGATGACGTCGGAAGCCTCGATCTCCGCTCCCTTCCCCTTCTCCAGGACGGTCACCTTGAGTTCCTTGGGAGGATCCGCCTTGGGGAACTTGATGAGGGGCTTGCCGCCGGCATATGTGAGCTTGGGGCTGTTGGCGTCGGGCGTCGACTTGACCGCCGTCGTCTTCTTCCCGTCCGGACCGTCGCCGGAATTGGAGCAGGCCACCAGGGAGACGGCGAAGACGGCGGCGAGCAGACCGCGGAGTATTCTGTGTCGCATGCCCTTCCCCTCAGTGGAAGGAGTCGCCGCAGGCGCACGAGCCCACAGCGTTGGGATTGTCGATCGTGAAGCCCTGCCGGTCGATGGAGTCGGCGAAGTCGATCGACGCCCCGTCCAGGTACGGCTTGGACATCTTGTCGACGATCACTTCCACGCCCCCGAAGTCGCGGACGGCGTCGCCGTCGAGGATGCGCTCGTCGAAGTAGAGCTGGTACATGAGTCCCGAGCAGCCACCGGGCTGGACGGCGACGCGCAGCCGGAGGTCGTCGCGACCCTCCTGTTCCAGAAGCGCCTTGACCTTCGAGACGGCCGCCTCGCTGAGGTTGACGTTGTGACTGACGGCGTCGAGCGTTTCGCTCATTGCTTCCTCCAACAGGTTGTACGTGAAGTGGTTGTACGTGAACAAGCGTAGTGTGGGACGGGCGGACATTCTAGCAACGCGTGCCAGCTTACACTCCGTGTCCGGTGCGCCGAGGCGATCGGCCGGTCAATCATTCCCATCCCCATGTGCCGGCGACGCGTGCGACGGCGTCCGTCAGCGCGCCGGCCATCCCGGCGGCGGTGGCGGGAGTCTCCGGGGCGTCGTCGAAGGCCCGTCCGGGCCTGATCTCGTAGACTCCGTTGAGCCCGAGCCTGGCCAGCTCCGAGCGCTGCAGGCTCGCGCTGTCGCAGACGAGGACGAGCGGCACGGCTCGGCGTGCGGCGCATGCGACCGCGGCGTCGAGGCCGCCGGGCGGGCTCTCCCCGACCGCGCCGCTCACGTAGAGGCACAGGTCCGCCTGCGAGGCCCACCCCTCCAGCGCGACGGCGACCGCTTCCCGGACGGGCAAAACCCGTGCTCCGACGATCCGCAGTCCGAAGGCCGCCCCTCCCCCGGCGCCGGCGTAGGGGCCGCGGACGAGGTCCTCCGCTCCCAGAAGGTCCCCGCCCGTCTGCGCGTCGGCGTCGGCGGACGCCGCGGCCATCGCCGCGGACGCCTGCCCGAGGGCCCTCTCCATCTCCTGGGCGAGGGCGGGGGCCATGCCCCGCCTCGTCCAAGCGCGGGCGAGCCCCGTCGGGCCCAGGAGGCGCTGGGGTCCCCCGGTGAAGACCGTCAGGTGGCTCGGGCGCAGGACGCGGCGGGCGGCGGCGATCCGCCCCGCCATATCCGACGGCAGCGGCAGGCCGGGCGTCCAGGGCCGCGGAAGCGGCCGTCCCGACAGGGAGCCGACCATGCCGGCGCCGAGGTCGCCGATCGCCGCGAACGACGACAGCACGGCGACGATCTCGCGTGGGCGCCGCCGCGCCGCCCACGCGAGATCCCGGCCGATCGCCGCCGTCCCGGCCGTCCCGGCCGGCGCGGCGGGCGAGCGCGTGTAGTCCAGGACGACCCGGTCCGCACCGACCCAGGCGAATCTCCTGCCGGCGGCTCCGGGGACGTCCACCTGCGTCGTGGCGCCGAGCATCCCCTGGACGCCGGACGTCGCATAGGGCACGGCGGCCGCGTCGGAGACCGCGCGGACGTCGAGGGCGTCCGCGCCGCGTCTGCCCAGCCACGCACGGCGGACGAGGTCGGCGACCGCGCCGGCGCTCAGGCCCGGCAGCGGCGCCGCCGCCACCGCGACCCTCACGCCTGGCCGGCCAGACGCGAGAGCAGGAGGGCTTCGGCCAGGATCGCATTGCGCCAGTCGCCCAAGTGCAGCGACTCGTTCTGGGAGTGGGCGCGCGTGTCGGGGTCCTCCACCCCGGTGACGAGGATGTCGGCCTCCGGGAAGGCGTCGTGGAGGTCGGCGATGAAGGGGATGGACCCGCCCACTCCGATGTCGACCGGCGGACGCCCCCAGGCCCGGGCCAGGGCCCATCTCCCGGCGCTCGCCGCGGGGGAGTCCCCCGCGGCCTTGAAGGCGGGGCCCGTCTCCTCCACGGACGCTTCGACGCGGGCCCCGAAGGGCGCGTTCTCCTCCAGGTGCCTGACGAGGGCCTGGGCGGCCTCGCCGGGGTCCTGGCCCGGGGCCACCCTCAGGGAGAGCCGGACGGTGCAGGCGGGGATGAGGGTGTTGGAGGCCTCGGCCGTGCTCGTCACGTCCATTCCGATGACCGTCAGCGACGGCTGGGTCCACAGGCGCGAGGCGATCGATCCGCGGCCGGTCAGCCGGACGCCGTCGAGCAGGCCCGTGTCGGCGCGCAGGTCCTCCTCGGCGTATTCGGCCGTCGCGTCGTCGTAGGACGCCAGCCCGCGGACGGCGACCGCCCCGTCGGCGTCGTGGAGCGTGGCGACGAGCCGCGCGGCGCACGTGACGGCGTCGAGGACCGGCCCGCCGTACATCCCCGAGTGCAGGGCGTGGTCCAGCGTGCGCACGGTGAATTCGGCCGTGACCACTCCGCGCAGCGACGTGGTCAGCGAGGGGACGCCGACCTTCCAGTTGTTGGAGTCGGCCACGACGATCACGTCGGCCGCGAGCCGGTCCGCGTAGGCGGCGAGGAAGTCCTTGAAGGTCGGCGAGCCCACCTCCTCCTCGCCCTCGACGAACAGGGTGACTCCCAGGCCGGACTCTCCGCCGAGCGCCGCCAAGGCCCCGAGATGGACCATGATCCCAGCCTTGTCGTCGGCGGTTCCCCTGCCGTAGAGCCGTCCGTCGCGTTCGACGGGTTCGAAGGGCTCGGAGAGCCAGCCGTCCGGCGAGCCCGCGGGCTGGACGTCGTGGTGGGCGTACAGGAGGACGGTCGGCTGGCCGGGAGCCGCCCGGCGGTGGGCGAGGACGGCGGGCCGCCCGCGCAGTCCCGCCGCGGTCTCCAGTTCGACGACCTCGGCGTCCAGCCCTCGGGTGCGGGCGAGCTCGGCGACCGCCTCGGCGCTTTCGCGCATGCGCTCCGCCGCCTGGGGGAACGCCGACACCGAGGGGATGCGCACGAGGGACTCCAGCTCGTCCCTCGTGCGAGCGAGGGCGGCGTCCACCCGGCGCGTCAGTTTCTCTGCGTGGTTCATCCTCCCAGCCTATCGGCAGCCCGCCCTCCCGCGTCCCGTACACTGGGACGTGCACGCACGACGTCGAGGATGGAGCGAATGTTCGGCAAGAAGAAGGAATCGCACGACGGCCGGCAGCCGGCCGAGGCCCCGAGGGAACCCGCGCCCGCCCCGAAGGGATACACGGCCGGGAAGGGAACGCCAACGCCGCGTCGCAAGGACGTCGAGGCAAGGAACCGGCGCCCGATCGTCGCCGACAAGGCCCGCATGTCGAAGGAGGAGCGCAAGGCTCTCCGGTCCGAGCAGCGCGCCCGGTCCAACGAGGCGTGGCAGAAGGGCCAGGCGGCCATGCGGTCGGGAGACGAACGCCACATGCCCCCCGCCCACGCCGGCCCCGTCCGGCGCTTCGGGCGCGACATGATCGATTCGCGCTTCAGCCTCGCCTCCCTCTTCATGCCCCTGGCGCTCGTGCTCTTCGTCGCCATGCTGCTCCAGAGCCGCTTCCCCGCCCTGGCCCTGGCGATACTCCTGGGAACCTACGTCCTGTTCGTCATCATGGTGATCGACACCGGGCTGGCCGTGCACCGCACGCGCATCCTGGCCCAGCATAAGTTCGGCGAGGACCGCGTCCCGCGGGGATTCAGCACGCAGCTGTTCAGCCGCTCCTTCTACATCCGCCCCTGGCGCATGCCCCGAGCCCAGGTCCGCCTCGGCGAGACTCCCTCGGGCGGCACCCGCGAGGACTACCGGCAGGCCAGGGCCGCCCGCGCGGGACGCGGGAAGGGGTGATCGCGGTCGCCCGCCGGCGCCGACCCGGTTCCGCCGCAGGGAATCCGGGTTACGCGGGCTTACGCGCCAGGGCCCTGTTGATCCGCCCCGGCATGAGCGGCCCCTCGTAGACGAATCCCGTCAGGGTCTCCAGCAGGTCGGCGCCCGCGCTGATCATCGCCTCGGCGTCGGCGACCGTGAAGACCCCTCCCACGCCGATGACGAGGTAGTGGGGTCCCAAGGCCGTCCGCAGACGGGAGACGACGGCTAGCGCGCGCTCGCGGACGGGCCTGCCCGACACTCCGCCCTCGCCGTGGGAGTGCGCGACCGTGGTGTTGGTCGCGACGACCCCGTCCAGATCCTCCTCCGCGACGAGGCGCGCGACGGCGTCGACGTCCCCGTCGGCCAGGTCGGGCGCGATCTTCACCAGGACGGGCACGTGCCTGCGCGCAGTGGCGTCGGCCGCCCGCCGCGTGGCGCGGACGATCGGGCGCAGGGCCTCGACGGCCTGGAGGTCGCGGAGCCCGGGGGTGTTGGGCGAGGAGACGTTGACGACGAGGTAGTCGGCGTATCTGGCGAGTTTGCCCGCGCACGTCGCATAGTCGGCCGCCGCGTCCTCGGCGGCGACCCACCTGTTCTTCCCGATGTTGACCCCGACGACGCACGCGCGGCCCCTCCTGCTGGACCTGAGCCTGGCCAGGCGCCGGGCGACGGCGTCGGCGCCGTCGTTGTTGAAGCCCATGCGGTTGCGGAAGGCGCGCTCGCCGGGGATGCGCCACAGCCGGGGGCCCTCGTTGCCGGGCTGGGGCCGGGGCGTGACGGTCCCGATCTCGGTGAAGGCGAAGCCGAGGGCGATGGTTCCCAGGATCGCGGTGCCGTTCTTGTCCTGGCCCGCGGCCATGCCGAGGCGTCCGGGAACCGGCCGGGCGATGAGGCCCGCCAGCCGGTCGCCTCCCCGGTGTCCGACGGTGGCGGACGCCAGCGGCGCCAGGGGGCTTCGGCCGAAGGCTCCGATGGCGGACATCGCCGCGTCGTGGATCCTCTCGGGATCCGTCTTGGACAGGACGAGCCGGTAGACGAGCCTGTAGAGCATGTCAGCCTCCGTTGCGGGTGGCGATCTTCGACGGCGCGGACCACATCAGCCAGACGAGGGCGGCCAGGGCGCCGGCGGTGGGCAGGAAGTAGTAGGTCTGCCCGCCGTGGAACCAGGGGTTGACCCGATTCAGGTCCCAGCTCGCGAACACCAGCGCCGCGATGGGCGCCAGGAGGTTGAGGGTCCAGGAGACGAGGGCGAGGCGGCGCATGCGCCTGCCGTTGTGGAGCACCCCGGCCGCTCCGGCGACCCAGGAGACGGCGGCGAGGAGGGTGAGCAGGCCCTCGGGCACACGATGGTCGAGGAACGCGTCGGTGGACGCCACGATGCCCCGCCACAGGAAGATGACGGCGCCGACCGCCAGGACGCCGAAGAGGGCGCGCGGCCACCCCATGGCGGCCGTGCGCTCGTCGCGCAACTGCCCTGCGTCGGCCATCGGCGCTCCTTTTCATATCTCGTTCGGCGTCCTCGCGCCCCCGCGGGCTCGGCCGCGCTCCGGGCGCGGGGCGGATGGAGGCGGTTCCGGCTCCGAAGGCCGCGAGGGAACGACGCCCGCTCCCCCGCCCGGACACCCGGATTGTCCCCCGATGGGGCCGGGGGCGCCAAATCGGCGGCGGACGCCGCGGATCGCCCGGCGCTCCGTCTCACTGCCTGCGCTGGCGCTCGTTCCACTGGCGGATCGAATCCGGGTAGCCCGTTTTCACCACTTCGTAAAATGGGATTCCCAACTGCTGGGCCAGGCGTGCGGCTTCGGCGACGCCGGGAACCTTCCGGCGAGTCCACTCCCCGTCGCGCGCCACGAGCATGAGCGCCGACGGCTCCCTCGGGGTCTCGCGCTCGTAGTAGGCCTCGACCCCCTGCCGCGAGGCCACGAACCGTTCGAAGTGCCCGACGGTGGCGGTCTTCGCCGCAGCCTGACTCCGCCGCGAGGACGGCGAATCGCGTTTCCGTGAAAATAGACCCATGCCTTTAGCTTACGTGTCCAAGGTGACAAACATGGCAGAATGGAAATGTGCGAAACAACGCGTCGAGGCGGATAATTGGGACGTAAGTACTAGTCAATCGATCCTCATGACAAACTCGAAGGGGAGGAACGTGGCCGAGACTCTGGACTACGACATCGTTGTGCTCGGCGCGGGAAGCGGCGGCTATGCGGCCGCGATGCGCGCCGCGCAGCTGGGTTCGAAGGTGGCGCTCATCGAAGGCGACAAGGTCGGGGGCACGTGCCTGCATCGAGGCTGCATACCTACGAAGGCCTTGCTGCACGCCGCCGAAGTGGCCGACGAGATGCGCGAGGGCGCCTCGATCGGCGTCCGCGGGGCGTTCGAGGGCATCGACATGGCCGCCCTCAACGCGTACAAGGACGGAGTCGTCCAGCGGATGCACAAGGGGCTCACCGGGCTCGTGGCGTCCCGCGGCGTCGAGACGGTCAACGGCTGGGGCCGCCTCGTCGCGAGGGACACCGTGGACGTCGACGGCACACTCTACCGCGGCAAGAGCGTCGTCCTGGCGTCGGGGTCCTTCTCGAAGACTCTGGGCCTGGAGATCTCCGGCCGCATCATCACCTCCGACCAGGCGCTCAACCTAGACCGCGTCCCCGACTCGGCCGTCATCCTCGGCGGGGGCGTGATCGGCGTCGAGTTCGCCTCCATCTGGCGCTCCTACGGCGCCGACGTGACCCTCGTCGAGGGCCTCCCCCGCCTCGTCCCCAACGAGGACCCGTCGGTCTCCAAGCAGCTGGAGCGCTCCTTCCGCAGGCGCGGCATCAAGTTCTCGACGAACACGATGTTCGACCGCGTCGAACAGAGCGGATCCTCCGTGACGGTCCGCACGCAGGACGGCAGGTCCTTCACCGCGGACTGCCTTTTGGTCGCCATCGGACGGGGCCCGGCGACGTCGGGGCTCGGCTACGAGGAGCAGGGGGTCTCGATGGACCGCGGCTTCGTCCTGACGGACGAGCGCCTGCGCACGAGCGTCCCCGGCGTCTACGCCGTGGGCGACGTCGTCCCGGGGCTGCAGCTCGCCCACCGCGGATTCCTCCAGGGCATCTTCGTCGCGGAGGAGATCGCCGGGCTCAACCCCAGAGTCGTCGACGAGAGCCTCATCCCCAGGGTGACCTTCTGCAATCCCGAGATCGCCTCCGTGGGCCTCACCCAGGGCGGAGCCGAGGAGGAGTACGGCGAGGAGAACGTCGAGGCGGTCGAATTCAACCTCGCGGGCAACGGCAAGTCGCAGATGCTCGGCACGCAGGGCTTCGTCAAACTCGTGCGCGTCAAGGGCGGCCCCATCGTCGGCTTCCACGCGATCGGCGCCCGCATGGGCGAGCAGGTCGGCGAAGGCCAGCTGCTCGTCTCCTGGGAAGCCCAGCCGGAGGACTTCGACGGCCTCGTCCACGCTCACCCCACCCAGAACGAGTCGATCGGCGAGGCGCTCCTGGCGCTCGCCGGCAAGCCTCTGCACACTCACAACTAAGAAGTTAGGGAATCATGTCTGAACCGATTAAGATGCCCGCTCTCGGAGAGTCAGTCGCCAGCGGCACTGTCACCACGTGGCTCAAACGGGTCGGCGAGGCCGTCCAGGTCGACGAACCGCTCCTGGAGGTCTCCACCGACAAGGTCGACACCGAGGTTCCCGCACCCGCCTCCGGCGTGCTCGAGCAGATCCTCGTCGGCGAAGACGAGACCGTGGCCGTCGGGACGCCTCTCGCCCGCATCGGCGCATCCGCCTCGCCCGCGACGCAGGGCGCCGCGGCGCCCGCTCGACACGCCGCCCGGGCTCGACCGCCTGCGGTCCCCGCTCCTTCGCCCGCCGTCCCCCCGGCTGCGCAGTCGCGGCCGCAGGCCGGCGCCGCGCCGTCCACGCCCTCCCCCGCGGCCGCGGAATCCGAACCGGGTGGCTACGTCACGCCGATCGTCAGGAAGTACGCCAGGGAATTGGGCGTGGACCTCGCCTCGGTCGCCGGAACCGGCGTCGGCGGCAGGATCCGCCGACAAGACGTCGACGAAGCCGCCCGCCGGGCCGAAGCCGCGCGCCAAGCGGAGGAGGCCCGAAAAGCCGAGGAGGCGCGGAAAACGGAAGGCCCAGCGCCGGCCGGAATGGCCGGACCGGCCAGAGCGCCGGCGTCCACGCCGTCCCCCGAGGCGTCCCGACTGCGCGGCACCACTCAGAAGCTCAGCCGTCTGCGCCAGGTGATCTCCGAGCGCATGGTCCAGTCCCTTCAGACCTCGGCACAGCTGACGACGGTCGTAGAGGCCGACGTGACGCGGATCGTCGCCCTCCGCAACGCCAAGAAGGAGGAGTTCCAGGCCAAGACCAGCGCGAAGCTGACCTTCCTGCCCTTCTTCGTCAAGGCCGCCGTCGACGCGCTGAAGTCGCACCCCAAGATAAACGCCTCGATCGAGGGCAAGAGCGTCCACTACTGGGACCACGAGCACGTCGGCATCGCCGTGGACGCCCCCAGGGGCCTCATGGTCCCCGTCATCCGCGACGCCGGGGACCTCAACATCACCGGCATCGCCAAGTCGATCGGCGACCTGGCCGCCCGCACCCGCAGCGGAGACGTCAAGCCGGAGGAGCTGTCGGGTTCGACCTTCACGGTCACGAACACCGGCTCGGCCGGAGCCCTCTTCGACACGCCGATCATCAACCAGCCCGAGGTGGCGATCCTCGGAGTGGGGACGATCGTCAAGCGTCCCGCGGTCGTGCGCGACGCCGACGGCAACGAGACCATAGGTCTGCGTTCGATGGTCTACCTGGCGCTGAGCTACGACCACCGTCTCGTGGACGGCGCCGACGCCGGCCGCTACCTCTCCGAGCTGAAGGGACGCCTGGAAGGCGGCGACTTCGAGTCGGACCTGGGCATCTGACCCGCGCGGGCGGGGCAGGCGCCCCACCCGCTCGCAGACGGAGCGCCGAGCATTGGCCAAACCCCCGCCATCCGTTAGAATCACCTCGGGCGCCGAGGCGGAAGGACGAAAATGGCGAAGGACGGGGGCTCGAAGAAAGCCCCGAAGAAACAGCGCTGGTACAAAGTGCTCGGCGAAGCCTACAGGGTCGCCAAGCGCACCTACCCCTGGGCCCGTTGGGCGCTTCTCGGCGCGGCGGCTGCGGGGGCGGCCATCGGCGTCGTTCCGGCCATCGCCACGGGGCGGTGGATCACATGGGGGATCTTCGCGGTCCTCTTCGCCTTCATCCTCCCCATGATCACGCTCACCCGCATGGTCCGCACGGCCAGCTACAAGCAGATCGACGGCATGCCGGGCGCCGTCTCCGCCGTCCTCGACCGCATCAGACGGGGATGGACGGTCCAGGCCGAGCCCGTCCGCTTCAACGCCCGCAGCCAGGACATGGTCTTCCGCGCCATCGGACGGCCGGGGATCGTGCTCATCACCGAGGGGCCGACGCCCCGGGTCGAACGCCTCGTCGCCGAAGAGCGGCGGGCCATCAAGCGCGTGGCGCCCAACGCCCCGGTCCACGTCATCAACGTCGGCAACGACGAGGGCCAGACGCGGCTGATCGACCTCAACAAGGCAATGAGACGGCTCCCCCGCGGCATCACCAGCCAGGAGGTCGCCGCTCTGGCGCGCCGCCTGGAGGCCCTCAGCCAGAAGTCCCTGCCCATCCCCAAGGGGATCGACCCCTACAAGGCGCGCCCCGATCGCCGGGCCATGCGCGGCAAGTGATCCACCAAGCCGAAACACGCCTGAAACGCGAGGGACCTTCCAGGGAAACCCGCCGGCGGTAGCCTTGTGTCGGCCGCGGGAGACGACTCGCGGACGATGGTAAGGAGTACGAATGTTTTCCACTGCCGACGAAGCCGTCGCGTTCACCCGGGATCGGGACGTCAGGTTCATCGACGTCCGATTCTGCGACCTGCCCGGCGTCATGCAGCATTTCACCATCCCGGTGGACGCCTTCAAAGACGACGTCTTCACCGACGGCCTCATGTTCGACGGCTCGTCCATCCGGGGGTTCCAGGCGATCCACGAGTCCGACATGAAGCTCGTCCCCGACGTCGCCTCCGCCTTCGTCGATCCGTTCCGGTCCGAGAAGACCCTCGTCATGAACTTCTCCGTCGTCGACCCCTTCACCGACGAGGTCTACGCCCGCGACCCCCGCAACATCGCGCAGAAGGCGGAGGACTACGTGCGCTCCACGGGCATCGCCGACACCGTCTACTTCGGCGCAGAAGCGGAGTTCTACGTCTTCGACGACGTCCGCTTCCACTCCGACGTGCACTCGTCGTTCTACTCCGTCGACTCCGACGAGGGATGGTGGAACACCGATCGCCAGGAGCCGGGGGGCAACCTCGGCTACAAGACCCGCCTGAAGGGCGGCTACTTCCCGGTGGCCCCCAACGACCAGTACTGCGACCTGAGGGACGCCATGTGCGTGCGCATGGCCGACGTGGGCCTGAAAGTCGAACGGGCCCACCACGAAGTCGGCACGGGAGGCCAGCAGGAGATCAACTACACCTTCAGCACGCTCAAGGCGGCGGCGGACGACCTCATGAAGTTCAAGTACGTCATCAAGAACTGCGCCTGGGAGTTCGGCAAGACGGCCACTTTCATGCCCAAGCCGCTGTACGCCGACAACGGTTCGGGCATGCACTGCCACCAGTCCCTGTGGAAGGGCGGCAAGCCCCTCTTCGCCGACGAGAAGGGCTACGGCGGCCTGTCCGACCTGGCACGTTGGTACATCGGCGGCCTCCTCGCCCACGCCCCCTCCCTTCTGGCCTTCACGAACCCGTCGGTCAACTCCTACCACCGCCTCGTCCCGGGATTCGAGGCTCCCGTCAACCTCGTCTACTCGGCCCGCAACCGCTCCGCGTGCATCCGGATCCCGGTGACGGGCGCCTCCCCCAAGGCCAAGCGCCTGGAGTTCCGGGTCCCCGACCCCTCCGCCAACCCGTACCTGGCCTTCGCGGCCCAGCTCATGGCGGGCCTGGACGGCGTCAAGAACCGCGTCGAGCCGGCCGATCCGATCGACAAGGACCTCTACGAGCTCCCTCCGGAGGAGCACGCCCAGATCGCCCAGGTGCCCGAGTCCTTCGAAGACGCGCTGCGCGCTCTCGAGGACGACCACGACTACCTGACCGAGGGCGACGTCTTCACCGAGGACCTCGTCCACACGTGGATCGACTACAAGATGGAGCACGAGATCGCTCCGCTGCGCCAGCGTCCGCACCCCTACGAGTTCGCCCTGTACTTCGACCTGTAGAGCCTCGACCTGCGGGGCGGGAGCCGGTCGGGCCCCGCCCCGCACTCGTCTCCGGCAGCCTCCCCGCGATCCCCGCACCCCGGGCCCGCAGGCCCGCCGCGCCTGCGCCGACTCCCCCGGCCCGACGCCCCGTTCCCGCCTCCTGTCTGCAGGCGCGGGCCGTGCGGGAACGGCCGAGCCCCTTCGCCCGTTCGCCCGGTCCATGAGAAAAGTCACGCCGATAAACTATGCGCATGAATGAATATTTATTCATTCTGGGTTATGCTCGAGTCGTACCCGCGAAACCGACAGGAAGACTAGGAGTCGACATGCGCATCACGAAGACGCTCGCGGCGCTCGCCGCAGGCGCGATGGCGCTGGCCGCCTGCGGATCCGACACCGTCTCCGCAGGCCCCGACGCCGACAGCGGATACGACACGTCCAAGATCTCCACGGTGCGCGAGATCGCCGATCTCGTGCCCGAAAGGGTCAAGTCGGACGGCAAGCTGACGTTCGGGACCAACCTGTACTGGCCTCCCGCCGGCTTCTACGCCTCCGACGGGACGAGCCCCATCGGCTACGACGTGGACCTCATGAAGGCCCTGGCCGCCGTCATGGGGCTGAAGCCCGACATCCAGCAGGCCGAGTTCGCCTCGATCATGCCCGGGATTCCCCAACGCTACGAGATGGGAGTCTCGGCCATCACGATCACGAGCGACCGGCAGAAGAACTTCACCATGATCCAGTACTACACCGTCGGCACCGCCTGGGCCGTCGGCAAGGGGAACCCGACGCACTTCAATCCGAAGAACATCTGCGGCAAGACGATCGGCGTCCAGTCGGGCACCCTCCAGGACGACGCCATCGCCAAGATGGCCAAGGCGTGCGACAACCCCCCGGACATCCAGCGCTACGACAAGCAGAACGCGGTGACCCAGGTCCTCATCGGAGGGAAGGTCGACGCGATGGCGGCCGACACCTCCGTCATCCAGTACGCCCTGACCCAGGCCAGGGGGACTCTGGAGACGATCGGCGACGTCACGGACTCCGCGCCGCAGGGCGTCGTGGTCGGCAAGGGCGACGCTCAGATGTCCAAGGCCACCCAGGCGGCTCTCCAGTACCTCATGGACAAAGGCATCCTCAAAGGCATCTTCGCCAAATGGGGCATAAAAGACAACGTCGCCTCCCAGGCGCTCATCAACCCGGTGAAATGATTATGTCCGATATCCACACCCCCCAAGAATCCACTCCCCCGGCGGACGCCCCGTCCGCGAAAGAGGGGACGTCGCCCGACCGCCTCGCAGAGCGGCTCGGCGAGCAGAACGAGACCCAGGTCGATCTCATCCAAGCGATACCGGTGCCGCACGTCGGCCGGTGGATCGCCGCCGGCGTCATCGCGGTTCTGGCCGCCATGGGCGTCCACGGCCTGATCACCAACAAGAACTTCCACTGGGACATCGTCGGGAACACCCTCTTCTCCCCGATCATCTTCCGCGCCATCGGCTGGACGCTCATCCTCACCGTGGCGGCGATGGCGATCGGCATCACCCTGGCAGTGACCATGGCCATCATGCGCCGCAGCGACAATCCCGTCATGCGGTGGGTGGCCCTGGCCTACATATGGTTCTTCCGCGGAACGCCGGTCTACACCCAGCTCATATTCTGGGGGCTCGTCGGCGTGCTGTACCCCAGGCTCTCCCTCGGCGTCCCCTTCGGTCACGAGTTCTTCAGCTTCCGCACGTACGACCTCTTCACGGCGGCGGTCGCGGCCATCGTGGGCCTCGGATTGAACGAAGGCGCCTACCTGGCGGAGATCGTCCGATCCGGGCTCGACTCGGTCGACAAGGGCCAGGAGGAGGCGGCGCAGGCCCTGGGCATGTCCCCCCGGCTGATCCTCAGCCGGATCATCATCCCCCAGGCGATGCGCGTCATCGTCCCCCCGACGGGGAACGAGACGATCTCGATGCTCAAGACGACGTCGCTGGTCACCGCGGTTCCCTTCACGCTCGAGCTGACGAAAGTCTCCAACGATCTGGGCACGAACTCCCTGCTGCAACTGCCCTACCTCATGGTGGCCGCCATATGGTATCTGGTCATCACATCCATCCTCATGCTCGGCCAGTCCCGTCTGGAGGCCTACTACGGCAAGGGATCGTCGTCCCGGTCGAAGGGCCCCGGCCTGTCGCGCCGCAAGAAGGCCCGCCGGCAGGCTTCGCGGCAGGCGGCGATCAACGCCGCGGGCACGACGCCGACCAGCACATCGGCCGAATGGGCCGCTTCCTAGGAGCATCATGTTCGAATCATCAGACGACGCGGCGCCGGAGGGCGCGGCCCCCGACGCCCCCAACGCCGAATCCGCCGCCTCCCCCCCGCACTCCCCCTACATGGTCGAAGTGCGCGACGTCCACAAGTTCTTCGGCGACATCCATGTGCTCGCGGGGGTGAGTCTGAACGTCGAGTACGGAGAGGTGTGCACGATCCTCGGGCCGTCGGGCTCGGGCAAGTCGACCCTGCTGCGCTGCATCAACGTGCTGGAAAGGATCCAGGCGGGCCAGGTCGTCGTCGACGGAGCCCTCATGGGCTATCGCCTCGACGGGCAGGGCAGGCTCCACGACCTGCGGCCGAAGGATCTGGCACGCCAGCGCGCCTCTATCGGCATGGTGTTCCAGCGCTTCAACCTCTTCCCGCACATGACGGCCCTCGAGAACGTCATCGAGGCCCCCGTCCGGGTGACTCGCCTGACCCCGGAGCTGGCCCGCGAGCAGGGCCTGGAGCTCCTCGACCGGGTCGGCCTGGCCGACCGCGCCGAGCACTATCCCTCACAGCTCTCGGGGGGTCAGGCGCAGAGGGTGGCGATCGCCCGCGCACTGGCCATGGAGCCCAGGCTCATGCTCTTCGACGAGCCCACGTCGGCGCTCGATCCGGAGTTGGTCGGCGAGGTGCTGTCGGTCATGCAATCCCTGGCGGCGGACGGGATGACGATGGTCGTCGTCACCCACGAGATGGGCTTCGCCCGCGAAGTGTCGGACACCGTCGTATTCATGGACGAAGGCTCGATCGTCGAATCCGGCCGGCCCGAGGAGGTCCTGTCGAACCCCGCGCATCCGCGCACCCGCGAATTCCTCGACAAGGTCCTCAGTCACGAGGGAGACGGGGCGTAGGCCCGACCCTGCCCGACGGGCTCCCCGAACCACGACAGCGCGCGGTAGCCCGTGGCGAGGTCCCCCTCCAGCACGCACATCTGGGTGTTCGTCAGGTAACGGCTGGTGACGAGCTCGATCGTCAGACCCGCCGCCCTGGCGCCGGCCCACAGCCCGATGACTCCCCCGTGGCTGACTATCGCGACGCTGCGGGCCCCGGTCCGCTCGATGTCCTCGATGGCGCTGTCGTACCTCGCGAGGACTTCGGCCCCCGACACGCCGCCGCCCATGGGTTCGTCGAGCGAGCCGCGAAGCCAGCACTCGAGGGTCGAGAAGTATTCGCGGTAGGAGGCCTCGTCCGTCCCTCCCTCCAACGAACCGGCCTCGATCTCGCGCAGACCCGCGTGTTCGACCGGCTCGAGGCCACGGGCCCTGGCCAGCGGGCTCGCGGTCTCACGAGTCCGCACGAGTGTGGAGACGTGGATGCCCTCGATGTCGATCCCGTCGAACCGTTCGACGAGTTCGGCGGCTTGGCGCCTGCCGAGCTCCGTCAGCGAGGCTCCGGGACGGTACGAGTCGATTCTGTGGATCGCGTTCATCTCGGTCTGCCCGTGCCGTATGAGGTAGATGCGCATGATGGTGTCCTATCGCCTGGTGTCCTTGCCGTAGAAGATCCTCTCGACCGCCCCCCGCGAGCGCCGGGCCGCCCGCAGGTACTCCTCTTCGATGTCGTGCCTGTCCGAATCGTCCCGTCCCATGAGGAAGGACAGGACCGCCAGATCCCTGAGATCGTGGGCCAGTACGTCGATCTTCGAGGCGGACGTCCTGCCCGTGCCGAGCACGTTGAGGTCGCGCAGACGGGATGCCAGATCCCATGCGCACGACAGCCGGTCGGCTTGGTCTGCCGTGACGAGGCCGACGTCGGCGGCGGCCGTCAGGGCGTCGAGGGTCGAGGTGGTGCGCAGCCGCGGATGGTCCCCGGCGTGCTGGAGTTGGAGGAGTTGGACCGTCCATTCGACGTCCGCCAGTCCTCCCCGGCCGAGTTTGAGGTGACGCTGGGGGTCGATGCCGCGCGGGATCCGTTCGGTTTCCACGCGCGCCTTCATCCTTCGCACCTCGCGGACGGCGTCGGCGTCCAAGCCGCCGCGCGGATAGCGGAAGCCGTCGACGAGGGCCGTGAACCGGGCGCCGAGCTCGGCGTCGCCGGCGCAGGGGCGGGCGCGCAGGAGGGCCTGGCGCTCCCAGGTGTGGGCCCATCGGTCGATGTACTCCGCATAGGAGTCCAGGCTGCGGCACAGCGGCCCGGCGCGGCCCTCGGGGCGCAGGTCGGCGTCCGCCGGGAGGGGCGGCTCGGCGCCGGTCTCACCCAGGAGTCTGATGACCTGGGCGGCCACCTCGTTCGCCATCCGCGCGGCGGCGTCCGGTTCGACTCCGTCGTGGGGCTCGTGGAGGAAGACGACGTCGGCGTCGGAGGCGTAGCCCATCTCCCGGCCGCCCATGCGCCCCATGGCGACGACGAGGTACCGGCTGAGGGGCCCGTCTGCGCCGAGGCGCGCGCAGGCCGCGGGCACCGCGCCGCGCAGGGCGGCTTCCAGGGCGATGTCCGCGGCCTGGGAGACGGCGGCCCGGGAGGCGACCGGGTCGACGACGCGCAGGGATTGGCCCATCGCCGTGCGCAGAAGCTCCCGGCGTCGCAGGTAGCGCCCGGCGCCGGCCACGCCGGAAGGATCGCTGCGGCGGGAGATCATCGAATCCAGCTCGCCTTCAAGGTCGTCCCGGGCGCGGGGCATGAGCTCGCGCGTGTCGGCCAGCCACGAGATCGACTCGGGGAGCCTGGTGAGCTGCTCGGCGATGTAGCGCGAGGAGGACAGGAGCAGGCAGAGCCTCTCGGCGGCGGCTCCGCCGTCGCGCAGGGTCTTCATGTACCAGTGGGTGCCGCCCATCTTTTCCGACAGGAGCCGGAAGGCGAGCAGGCCCGCGTCCGGCTCCGGCCCCTGGGCGAACCATCCGAGCATGACGGGAAGCAGTTGGCGCTGGATGGCCGCGGTCCGCGACACGCCGGCGGTCAGCGTCTTGATGTGCTCAAGGGCGCCGGAAGCGTTCCGGTAGCCGATGGCCTCCAGGCGGGCCTTGGCCGACGACTCCTTCAAAGCGATGTCGTCGGCCGACAGCCGGGCGGCCTCGGGCAGGAGCGGGCGGTAGTAGATCTCGCGGTGGAGGGCGCGGACCTGGCGCCGAGTGTCCTGCCACAGCCTCTCCAGGTCCTCTCCGCTCGCGCAGCCCGGCACGCCCATGGCCCTGGCCAGGCGCCGCATGTCGTCCTCGCCTGTGGGCACGAGATGGCTGCGGCGGAGGCGCCGCAGCTGGATGCGGTGCTCGAGCACCCGCAGGATCCGGTAGTCGCGGTCGAGGAGGTCGGCGTCTCCGCGGGCGACGTACCCCGCGTCGCGCAGGCAGGCGAGGGCCTGGAGGGTCGGGCGCACGCGCAGGGAGACGTCGGTGCGCCCGTGGACGAGCTGGAGGAGCTGGACGGTGAATTCGACGTCCCGCAGGCCGCCCTTGCCGAGCTTGAGCTGGCGTCTCTCCTCTTTGGAGGGGACGTGGTCTTCGACGCGTTTGCGCATCGCGCGGGAGTCCTCGACGAAGTTCTCGTGCCCGGCGGCGTCCCACACCATGGGCCAGAGGGCGTCGAGGTAGGCCCGCCCCAGTTCGAGGTCGCCGGCGATGGGCCTGGCCTTCAGGAGCGCCTGGAACTCCCACCCCTTCGCCCACCGTTTGTAGTACGTCACATGCGAGTCGAGCGTGCGCACGAGCGGGCCGTCCTTGCCCTCGGGGCGCAGGCCTGCGTCGAGCATCCACAGGGCCGGCTCGTAGGCGGGGGCTGAGACGGCGCGGCCGACCGCGGAGGCCAGCTTCGTCGCGACGGCCAGCATGGCCTCGTCGTCAGGGCCTTCGTCGGACAGCGACCGGGCGACGTAGACGACGTCGACGTCGGAGACGTAGTTGAGCTCGCACGCGCCCGTCTTGCCCATGGCCACGATCGTCAAGCCGACGTTCTCGGCCCCGGGGACGCCGACTCGCGCGACCGCCAGCGCCGCCTCCAGGGCCCCGCCGACGGCGTGGGAGATCGCGGCGGACACGCACGGCATCGCCGCCAGGGAGTCGGGACCGGTCAGATCCGCGGCGGCGATCGAGAGGATCCGCTCGAAGTAGTGGGCGCGCATGGCGTTGATGGCGTCGTGCCCTCCGCTGGCGGCCACGGGGACGTCGTCGTCGGGGTCGGCCCCCACCGCCGTCAGAGCCGAGCGGCGTTCGCCCGCCAGCGTGACGTCCTCGAGGCGTTCGCGCCGTTCGAACACGTCCAGGGCCCCGGGGTGGGAGACGACGAAGTCCCCAAGGACGCTGGACATCCCGAGCACGGCGAGCAGGCCGCGCCGCCCGGGGCCCCTCAGGCAGGATTCCAGACCGGTCGAATCGGCGCAGGCTTCGGCGAGCCTGATGAGCGCCAGCAGGCACTGGTCGGGGTCGGCGACGGGGGCGAAGTCCTCCGGGTCGAGCCCGCCGAGCTGGGCGGAGGCGGGCTCGGCGAGCAGCCGGGACGCGCGCAGGGGATCGGAGAAGCCGGCCTTGCGCAGGCGGCTCGTCGGCGACTGTTCCCGCATCGCTCGTCCCTCAGTAAGTCGGCAGGAAGCGCATTCGCTCGGCCGGGGTGACCTGTTGGCGATACTGCTGCCATTCGTGGCGTTTGTCCCTGATGAAGTAGTCGAAGCAGTCCTCCCCCAGGGTTTCGGCGACCAGTTCCGAGGAACGCATGAGGGCGATGGCCTCGCCGAGGGACATGGGGAGATTGGCTATCCCGGAGATCTCCCGCTCCAGGTCGGACATCGCCGCGACGTCCGAGTCGGCGGCCTCGGGCAGCTCGTAGTCCCCTTCGACGCCCGCCAGCCCCGCGCGCAGGATGACGGCGAACGCCAGGTAGGGGTTGGCCGCGCAGTCCAGGCCGCGGTACTCCAGCCGGGCGCTCTGCGGCTTCTCCGCACTGTAGACGGGCACTCGGACGAGCGCGGACTGGTTGTTCGGCCCCCAGCACACGTAGGCCGGCGCCTCGCCCCCTCCCCACACGCGCTTGTAGGAATTGGCGAACTGGCAGGTGACGGCGGTGATCTCGGCGGCGTGGCGGAGCAGACCGGCCAGGAAACGGCGTCCCGTGCGGGACAGCCCGTACTGGCCGGTCGGGTCGTGGAAGGCGCTGCGCTCCCCCTCGAACAGGGAGATGTGCGTGTGCATGCCCGAGCCCGGGTGGGCGATCAGCGGCTTGGGCATGAAGGAGGCGTGGACCCTGCGCTGGATGGCGATGTTCCCCACGATGGTGCGCATCGTCATGACGTTGTCGGCCATCGTCAGGGCGTCCGTGTACCGCAGGTCTATCTCATTCTGCCCGGGGCCCGTCTCGTGATGGGAGAACTCGACGGATATCCCCATGTCCTCCAGGGCGAGCACGGCGGCCTGGCGGAAGTCCTGGGCGACGGACCGCGACACGTGGTCGAAGTAGGAGCCGGTGTCGATCGGCACGGGCTCCTTGTTCGGGTCGCTCTCGGGATGGAAGAGGTAGAACTCGACCTCGGGGTGGATGTAGCAGGTGAAGCCCATGTCGGCCGCCTTGTCGAGGGACCGCTTGAGGATCGAGCGAGGATCCGAGCGCACGGACTCCCGGTCGCGGGTCTGGATGTCGCATATCATCCTCGCCGAGGGGAACTCCTCGACCCGTTGGGGAAGGAGGGCGAACGTGGCGGCGTCGGGGACCATGAGCATGTCGTCCTCGTACACGCGGGTCAGGCCCTGGATGGACGATCCGTCGAATCCGATGCCGTCGTCGAACGCCTGCTCGAGTTCGGCAGGCGCGATGGCGACCGACTTGAGCTGCCCGACCACGTCGGTGAACCACAGGCGCACGAAGCGCACGCCCTTCTCCTCGATCGTTCGCAGAACGTATTCCTGCTGACGGTCCATGCGGCACTCCTTCACGACGCTCCCATTGTGCCATCGCGGCCATCCGGGCACCTCCCGGCTCGGCGAACCGGCTCGTCCGGGCCGGCGCGCACGGTCCGGACGCTCGGCGGCACGGGGATCGCCGTCGCGGCCCGCGGTCCGTCGCAGCGCTGCGACCCGCGGATCCGCGCCCGCGGTTCCGGCGGGCGCGTCACCAGAACGATTCTACCCCCTCCCATCCGTCCGACATCCGCGGCAGCGGGGTCTTCGAGTCCTTGGAGACGCCTTCGGCGTGGATCCGTGCCTGCATGAATTCGATGACGTCGGCCACGTCCCGCCAGGTGTTGATCCGCCCCCTGGTCGAGACGAGCCACGGGACTGCCTCGTCGACGCTGACGTCCGAGCCGAGCCGCTCCAGGCTCTTCGCCCATTCGTCCACGCAGCCCAGGGCTATCGCCCACCCGGCGAACCGGGCCAGCTCCTCCGCGTCGCCCGGGGGCTGCGGCGCCTCGACGAGGAAGCGCCGGAAGCCGCAGGCCTGGTCCCTGGCGACGGTGCCCTCGGCGGTCCGCCCCTCGGTCCCGACGAAGGTCACCGCTCCGACGGCGGAGACGAGCCCGAACAGCAGACACCAGTATCCGCTGAGCGCACCGAGGAGCCACAGGAGGAGGGAGACCAGCCACACGAGGCCCCCGCCGAGGAGCATGAGGGCCCCGACGCTGCCGAGGAGGTCGCGCCACCGGTCGTACCACTTCCGCTCGTCGACCGCCGCCTTGGCGACGTCGCGCCCGAAGAGCTCGGCGACCGATCTGCGCACGCCCGCGACCCGGGCGCTCGGCGAGCCGAGCCTGGAGACCCCGGCCATCCGGAGCTGGGCTCGGAAATGCACGGGGTTGAAGGGCCGCGCGCGGATGAAGTCGGGGGCCTCGGCGGCGCCCGGCACGGCCAGCAGGTCCAGCAAGGCCTTCTCCTGGCGAGTGCACGTCCCGTCGGCCGTCCGCCTGGTGACGATGATGACGGTCGGGCGCGGGATCGCCAACTCCTGGTACTCGATGATGTCGAGGAAGCGCCGCGCCGCGAGGTCGACGATCGTCGACAGGACCATCTCCACCCCGTCGCAGTCCCGGTAGACGTATCCGGCCTCGGCCGGGCTCATGTCGGGCTTCTCGAAGCGCACCGGAGGCTCTCCGCCAGCGGCCCGCGTCGTCTTGAGCGCCGCTCCCGGCTCGGGACGCCTCCCCCGTTCCACCCCCAGGTACTGGCGGTTGGGCCGGAACGCGGCGATCAGCACAGCAAGCGTGCCGACGAGCACGAGAACGGCCACCGCAAAGCCGAGCCCGCCCAAACCGAGTGCACTGGCGATCGAGTCCACGTCCCCTCCTTTCTCGCCACATATTACGCGGCACGCGCCTTTCCAGTCACACATCCCGCCAGGGCGCCGGGGCGAGGCGCCCGCGGACCGTCCCCGGGCCCCGGGTCGGCCTCCGGCGCCCGCGGCGAGGAGGGCGCGAACCGCCGTCCCGGCATAGGATGGTGCGAAAGACGTAAGGAGCGACATGTCCAAGACGACCCCCGCGCCCAAGCGGTTCCGCATCCACCACTTCGCGGACAAGAAGGCCCGGCGCGAACCGATCACCATGCTCACGTGCTACGACGCCGTGACCGCCAGGCTCTTCGACGAATCGGGCGTCGACTCGCTGCTCGTGGGCGACTCATACGGGAACACGCTGCTGGGCTATTCCTCGACGACCCCCGTCCGCCTCGAGGAGATCCTCGTGGCCACGGGAGCCGTCGCCCGAGGCGCCGCGCGCGCCTTCGTCGTGGCCGACCTGCCCTTCGGCAGCTACGAGGAGTCCCCCGCCCAGGCGGTGCGCTCGGGCGTCCGCCTGATGAAGGCGGGCGCCAACGCCGTCAAGCTGGAAGGCGGCACGCGCCAGGCTCCGGCGATCGAGGCGATCGTCAAGGCGGGCATCCCGGTCGTCGGCCACGTCGGATTCACCCCGCAGTCGGAGAACGCGTTGGGCGGCCCCCGAGTCCAGGGCCGCACGGACGAGGGCCGCGCCGCCGTCATCGACGACGCCGTCGCCGTTCAGGACGCCGGCGCCTTCGCGGTCGTGCTCGAGATGGTCCCGGCCGACCTCGCCTCCAAGGTGACGAAGATCGTCCGGATCCCCACGATCGGGGTCGGGGCGGGGGCGGGCACCGACGGACAGGTCCTCGTGTGGACGGACATGGCCGGCATGACGGGGTGGACGCCGAGGTTCTCCCGGTCCTTCGGCCACGTCGGAGACGCCCTCAGGGCCGCCGCCGCGGACTTCTGCACGGCGGTGCGAGCGCGCGAGTTCCCCGGTCCCGAGCACAGTTTCTGACGCGCCACTATGCTTGGACCCATGCTTGCCCAACGCGCGCCCCTCGGCACCCTGACCCCCGGAACCGTCTCGGCGCGGAGGCCGGTCCCCGCCTCGATCCAACGCCCCGAGTACATGTTCCACGACGGCCCGGAGCGCGTGACCGCCGACGACGTCAAGGACGCCGAGACGGTCGAACGCATCCGCCGGGCGGGGCGCATCGCCGCCGACGCCCTGTACGAAGCGGGCAAGGCGGTCCGCCCCGGCGTCACGACGGACGAGCTCGACCGCATCGCCCACGAGTACATGTGCGACCACGGCGCCTATCCGTCGACGCTGGGGTACATGGGATTCCCCAAGTCGTGCTGCACGTCGGTCAACGAAGTCATCTGCCACGGCATCCCGGACTCGACGGTCCTCGCCGAGGGCGACATCGTCAACATCGACGTCACAGCCTACAAGGACGGCGTCCACGGCGACACGAACGCCACCTTCACCGTCGGCGAGGTCGACGAGGAGTCGCGGCTGCTCGTCAAGCGGACCGGGACGGCGACCCTGCGGGGGATCAAGGCGGTCAAGCCCGGACGCGAGATCAACGTCATCGGACGGGTGATCGAATCCTATGCCAAGCGCTTCCGCTACGGGGTCGTCGAGGATTTCACCGGCCACGGCGTCGGCGAGGCCTTCCACTCGGGGCTGATCGTCCCCCACTACGACGCCGCGCCCTCCTACAGCACCGTCATCCAGGCCGGGATGGTCTTCACGATCGAGCCCATGCTCACCCTGGGAGGCATCGCGTGGGAGCAGTGGGAGGACGGTTGGACCGTCGTGACGAAGGACCGCGGACGCACCGCCCAGTGGGAGCACACACTCGTCGTGACCGAGGACGGGGCGGAGATCCTCACCCTGCCCTCGAATCCCGCCTTGGGCCTGCGCCCGTAGCGGAGTCGCCGCGCCGGGCGCAGGCGGGCACGACGCGGGCCTGGCGCACGTGGACGAGGATCCGCGGCGCCGCGCCCGGCGGATGGATGCGCAACCGCCGACCGGTCAACGTCAGGCGACGCGTCGCTCCAGGCGGATGAGCCGGCCGGTACGCCGGGTTCTGTTCCGCCTCCGGCACGCGGCTCGAAGGCGGCGGCGACCATCCATCTAGGCCTCGCGTTGCCGAGAGGCTCGAGCGGCCCACCCGCGCGCTAGACGGGACGCCTCACCGCGCGCTGTCTGGCCTTGCTCCCGGTGGGGCTTGCCCTGCCGTCCCGGTCGCCCGGAACGCGGTGGTCTCTTACACCGCCGTTTCACCCTTGCCGCTCGCGCGGCGGTCTGTTCTCTGTGGCGCTTTCCCGCGGGTCACCCCGGGTGGGCGTTACCCACCACCGTTCCCTGTGGAGCCCGGACGTTCCTCGTGGGCGACGCCCACGCGGCCGCCTGGCCGACTCATCCGCTGAGTCCATGGTAACCAGCCGGCGCGGGTCGGAGGAAAACGGGGCCCGACAGCCTGCGGCGCCTCAGCCTTCGAGCCGGACGACGATGCAGTCGTAGTCCTCGGAGACATAGAGGGCGTCGTCGGGCAGAGCCCGGATGCGTGCGACTTCGAGGGGCGAGAACCTGACGCCCGCGCCGGTGCTCCCGTCCGGCCGCATTCCCATGACGGCGTACCCGCCGTGGGATCGCGCGCGTTCGTACGCCTCCTTGAGGTCGTCGGCGAGCGGGGCGAACAGGGCGTCGCGCTCGGCCTGGATCTCCCTGCGCTGGGCGATGATCTGCGCCACGTCGTCTTCGAGACGGGCGCGCCCCTGGAGCACCCGTTCCTTGAGCGCGGCGATCTCGCGGTCGATGCGCGCGACTTCGGCCTCGGCCTCCTCCTCCGCCTCGAGCGCGGCGAACTCGGCGTCCGCCGCCTGTTCGAGCAGGGAGCGCAGGCCGGCGATCTCCTCCTGGAGCGCCATGAGGTCGCGGCTGGTCAGGCCCTCCCCGGAGTTGAGCTGCGCCTCCTTCCTCTCGATCTGCCCGCGCAGCGAGGCGCTCGTCTCCTCGGCCGAGGCGAGCCGGCCCTCGGCGGCGGCGACGGCTTCGGCCGCGGCGTCCCTGTCGCGCGCCCGCGCAGCCGCCGCGTTGATGAGCGCGCCGAGTTCGGCGCGCAGCGGATGCTTGGCGTCCTCGCGGCCGAGACGGGCGATCTGCCGATCGAGCTCGGCGACGTCGAGGAGGGTGATCTGGTCGTGTGCCGGTGCCGTTGCCATGTCAGTGCCTTGTCCGAGGAGTCGGGATGCAAGATGGCTGCGGCCGGATGATGCGCGGTCCCTGCCGGCGCGTCGACCGTCAGCCCCATGCGCCCACCCTACAGGCAGAGGGCCGCCGCCACACCGAGGCCGCGCGCAAACCGCTCCTGCCGGCCCTTCGCGCACTCCGGCCTCGGCAAGCGGTCTTACGCCCCGCCCGAAAGCCGCAGAGCGCGGCCGGAGGCGGATCGGCCGGTCGACTCGCCGGCGGTCATGGATAGGACTGCCCGCGAGGTCGTCGCTCATTTCGGGCCCAGAGTATGATGCTCCAGTGCGCGTTTTACGAGGATTGCCACGACATGCCTCGACTCCACAGCTGACCAGCCGCGCACCGAACAAACGAGAGACCAGGAGTTCTCCCATGGCAGAGGCCAAACCCATAGTCGCCGTCGAAGATTTGGTCAAAACTTACGAAGGCGTCAACGTCGTCGACGGTATTTCATTCACCGTGAACCGAGGCGAGATATTCGGCATTCTAGGGCCGAACGGAGCGGGGAAGACGACCACGCTCGAGATGCTCGAGGCTCTGCGCACTATCGACGCCGGCACCGCGTCCATCGACGGGATCGACGTGGGCCGCAACCCCAAGAAGATCAAGCAGATCATCGGCATCCAGCTGCAGTCCACGGATTTCTACAACATGCTGACGCTGCGCGAACAGCTGAAGATGTTCGCCAGCCTGTACGGGACCAAGGCGGACGTCGGCGCCCTGCTCGCCAAAGTCCAGCTGACCGAGAAGTCCAAGACCTTCGTCGAGAAGCTCTCAGGCGGCCAGAAGCAGCGCTTCGCCATCGCCTCGACGCTTGTGAACAACCCGCGGGTCCTCTTCCTAGACGAACCTACCACGGGCCTGGATCCGCAGGCGCGCCGCAACCTGTGGGAGCTCATCCAGCAGATCCGGGACGACGGCATCACGATCGTGCTGACGACCCATTACATGGACGAGGCCGAGCTGCTGTGCGATCGCCTGGCGATCATGGACGGCGGGAAGATCATCACCATCGACAGCCCCCACCACCTCATCGAGCAGCTGCTGGCGCGGGGCTTCAAGAAAGAACAACACGTCGAGCAGGCAAACCTCGAGGATGTCTTCATCGACCTTACAGGGAAGGCCATCAGGGACTGACGATGAAAAGATATTGGACCGGAATCCTCGGCCAGGTGCAGGCCTTCCAGAGGCGTTTCCTGCGCGACAAGGTGTCGCTGTTCTTCACCTTCCTCTTCCCGCTGATCTTCCTCTTCGTCTTCGGCTCGATCTTCAAGAACCAGACGGTGAACTTCAAGGTCGGGATCATCAACCACTCCCACAGCCAGTTCGCCCAGCAGTTCGTCGACAACGCCACCAAGGGCAAGGACAGCGTCCTGAAGGTCAAGGACGTCAAGGGCCTGGACGACGCCAAGGAGAAGATGAAGCGCTCCCAGATCGACGGGATCATCGAGCTGCCGAAGGACTTCGGCGAGCAGGGCCCCGACGGCAAGCCCAGGGGGACGATCAAGGTCTTGTACTCGAAGGGGTCGGATCAGGCGGGCAGCACCCTGACCGCCGTCATGAACCAGACGACGAACGGCGTCAACAAGGCGCTGGGGCAGCCGGACGCGCCGATCAAGGTCTCCTCGAACGCCGTCGGGGACGAGGCGCTGTCGAGCTTCGACTACACGTTCACCGGGCTCCTGACCTTCAGCCTGATGTCGATGGGGATCTTCGGCCTGGCCAACACCATGCCCGCCGAGAAGAAGCGCGGCTCCTATCGGAGACTGCGGGCCGCGCCGTTCTCGCCCGCCCAGCTGATCATCGCCTCGGGCATCCACTACCTCGTCGTCGCGCTCCTCAGCGTGGCCACGATGTTCCTCGTGGGGACCTTCGTCTTCCACTTCAAGATGCGCGGCGACTGGCTCGTCTTCTTTCCCTTCCTCCTGCTGTCCGCGGTGGCGATGATCGGCCTGGGCCTGACGATAGGCGGTTGGGCGAAGAACGAGAATCAGTCCTCTGTGCTGACCAACGTCGTCGCCATGCCCCTCATGTTCCTGTCGGGTGTCTTCTTCCCGGTCTACCTCTTCCCGGACTGGCTGCAGGGAGTCACCAAGTTCGTGCCGGTCACCCCGATGGTGGAGGGCTTCCGGCTCGTCATGACCGAGCACGCGGGCTTCGGCGACATCGCGTTGCAGTTCGGCCTGGTGGGGCTCTGGGTCGTCGTCGTGTACGGCGCGGCCATCAAGCTGTTCCGCTGGGAGTAGCGAGCCGACGAGCGGCGGATTCGCCGCGTGCGGTGAGAATGGGAGCCGGCCCCGCGGGGCCGGCTCCCGCGCGTATCGGCGGCGCCCGAGCCCCGTAGCGGGGCGGGCTAGCGCACCGCCAGCGTCCAGGGGTCGGTCGGTATCCGCGAGACGTAGGCCTCGGGCGCCCGATCGCCGAGCTCGCTGCGCAGGCGTTCGTCCATGAGCGCCAGCACCGGCCATTCGCTGGCCCAGTGGGTGGCGCACACGAGGGCGCAGCCGCCGTCCCACAAGTGATCGGTGGCCGGATGGTGGCGCAGATCGGCGGTCAGATAGACGTCCGCCCCCGCGGCGTTCGCCTCGGCGAGGAAGGAGTCGCCCGAGCCGGAGCAGATGGCCACCCGCCGTACCTGGCGTGCGAGGTCGCCTCCGACGAGGACGCCCGCGGGCACGGGCGGGAGGCTCCGGGCGACGAGGTCGGCGAAGGCCCGCAGGCTCGTGGGCCGGGAGAGCCGGCCCACTCCCCCCAGTCCGCTCGCCTCGTCCAGGGGCCGTTCGAGTTCGACGCCCAGGAGTGCGGCCAGGGCGAGGGTGCTGGCGGCCACGTCCGCGTTGGTGTGGGCGGAGAACAGCGCCGTGTCCGAGCGTATGAGGGCGGCCGTCCACCTGCCCTTCGCCGTCCGGCTCGTGACCGCGTGGGTGCCCCGCAGGTACAGCGGATGGTGGGTGATGAGCATGTCGGCGCCGCGTTCGATGGCCTCTTCGACGCTCGCCTCGCAGGGGTCGACGGCGAAGCCGATCCTGCGCACGGGCGCGTGCACGTCGCCGACCGCCAGGCCGACGCGGTCCCAGGCCTGCGCCGTCGCGGGAGGGAAAATCCGGTCCATCGCCGCCGCGACGTCGCCCACGGTGATCGTCATGCGACCAGCCTACCGCGGGCGGCTCCGACGCGTCTCACGCGCGGCCGTCTCGGCGACCGCCGTCCTCGGAGTGCTCCTCGGAGAACCGGCGGACCCGCGTGCCGAGTTCGGCCAGGACGCCGTTCAGGCGCTCGAGGTATGGCGCCAGGAAGGCCTCGCCTTCCTTGGGGCTGACGGACAGGAAGCGGTCTCTGGGCTCTCCGATCATGTCGTAGGCGGGTTCGGGTATCAGCCCCACCTTGCGGCCGTTGAGGAGGATCTTGATCGACCCCAGGGGGGTGGTCTCCGCCGTGAAGGCGGCACGCTCCCAGGGGATCGGCGTGATGACGGTCTTGCGAAAGGGCTTCTTCTCGCGGTCGTAGACCCAGGCGTCCGTCAGCAGGGCGCGGCACCTCACGCTCGTGCTCAGCCGCGCGAACTGGACTCCTTCGTAGGGGCCCTTGCTGTCCTTGGACCATTCGATCCAGAACATCCGACCGGCCTGCGGGGAGGGGACGGGCATCGGCAGGAGCACGCCGAGGTCCTCTCGATCCCATCCCGTCAGCATCCAGTCGACTCCCGCCTGGCGGGCGGGCCCCCACAGGGCGTATTCGGCGAGCGCGGCCGCGCGCGGATAGACCGTGCGCCCGAGGGACGCCCGCTCGCCGAGGAGCTCGGCGGCCGGCTGCGGGTATTCGTGGGCCGGCGGGCCCGCGGACTGCGAGGCGGAGAGGGCGGCGGGCGCCACGGCGCCGACCGTACTCGGCGGTAGGAGGGCGGAGACGAGGCGGCCGACCTCCCGCAAGTCGGCCTTCGGCCAGTACGAGGCGCGGTCGAAGGCCTGGGCGAGGGGGAAGCAGCATTCGAGGATCGCCGTCAGGAAGTCCTCCCTGCGCCCCACGAGCCAGCCCGCCGTCCCCGCGTGGACCATTTCGCCCAGTGCGCAGGAGGCATGGTACTGCTCCCACCCCGAGTAGGAGGCCGCGATCCGCTCGCCCTGGCCGGACAAGGCCTGGACGAAGGCCGCCTCGTCGAGGAGGCCGCCGGCGTAGGCCCTCGCCAGCAGATCGACGATCCGACAGTCGTCGAACCCCTGCGGCCCGCGGTCCCCGGCGATCCGGGCGATGTCGCCGGCGGCTTCGCTCTGCTCGACTATCGCGGACAAGACGGTCTGAAAGCTCTGGGGATTGACCCGATAGCGGCCCGCGGCCAGGTCGTCGACGGCGGACCGGGTCGAGTCAGCGTCGACGATGTTGAAGTTCTCCTTGAGGCACCGGCGCACGGCCGAGGGGTCGGGCGGAGCCGGGACGACCGAAAGGAGGCCGTCTCCCGCCCGGGCCTGCGCCGGCGAGAGCGCTGCGTCATCGACGCCCGAAGCGCGGCGGCCGCGAGTGAGCCCCGGATAGGACGACGCGAAACGATAGGGAGCACACAGGAGCATGTATTCGGATTTCACGCGATCTCTTTTCTCTAAGCTGCGTCAACTCTATTGTCCAACGCTCGGCCCTCGAATAGAAGGCATGTCTTCGTTTCTTCGATACCGATAGGTTACGCGATACACCGTCCGCATGGCGCGCAACGGCTAGAATCGGAGGGCGGCAATCGTCCCGAGCGAAAGGACGGCCTGTGTCCCGCCCCCGCGAATTCAAGCAGGTCGACGTCTTCGCATCGGCCCCCTTCCTGGGCAATCCCCTCGCAGCGGTCGTCGAAGGAACGGATCTGCCGGCCGAGCTCATGCAGCGCTTCGCCCGGTGGACGAACCTGTCGGAGACCGTCTTCCTCCTCCCCCGACGCCGACTACGCCGTCCGCATCTTCACGCCCTTCCAGGAGCTTCCCTTCGCCGGGCATCCCACGCTCGGCGCGGCGCGGGCCTGGCTCGACAGTGGAGGAACGCCCCGTGCACGGGGGCGCATCGTCCAGGAATGCGGCGCAGGGCTCGTGCCGATCGTCTGCGACGGCGCCGACCTCGCCTTCCAAGCGCCCGCGACGCGCCGCAGCGGTCCGATCGAGGAGGATCGGCTCGCCGAGATCGCCGCGACGCTGAGGGTGGACGACGGGCCCGGATGGGCCGCCGTCGAGGTCTCCAACGCCGAAGAGGTCCTCGCACTGGAACCCGACTTCTCCGGGCTTCCGGAAGCGATGGTCGGCGTCGTCGGCGCGCGCGGCCGGAGGGGCCCCGGCGAGGCGGCCTACGAGGTCCGCGCCTTCGCCCCGGGGGCCGGCGTGGCCGAGGACCCGGTGACGGGCAGTCTCAACGCCTCGATCGGCCAGTGGTTCCTCGCCCGAGGGGACGTCCCCCTCCCCTACACGGTGTCCCAGGGAGCCCGTGTCGGGCGCGCGGGCCTTCTGACGGCCTCGCACGTCGAGGGCGCCGTCTGGGTGGGCGGCGCCGCCATCACGCGCATCGTCGGGGAGGTCGCGATGTGACCGCGGCCGAGCCGGGGAAGGCTTCCTCCCTTGCGGGGACGCCGCCGTCGAGGGTGCGCCGCCGGTGCGCATCGCCGCCTTCGCGCGGCCTCCGACCGCACGGCCGTCAGTCACTTCCCTTCGTGCGCGGCGGTCGCCCGCCGCCAGTAGCCCGAGAAGAGCACCTCGGTTCTGGCCACACCCCACTCCCTGACCACGAGCCGGCGAGCCGCCTTTGCCAGACCGGCTTCGCCGCACAGCCAGGCGTACCCGACGTCGAGCGGCCCGGCGTCACGGAGGTTCTCCACTACGGCGGCCGCGCTCTCCTCGACGGGAGCGTAGAGCACGTCCATCGAGGCTAGGCCCAGTTCGAGGGACGTCAGGCCGGGTTCGAAGTACTCCGGGCCCGGGCCGACGACGCGCACGTGCATCCGCCTTCGGAACACCGGAGAGCACGCCTCGACGATGGCGCGAAGCGCCGGCGCCGAAGAGGGGTCGGCCACGAGGAGCTGCGGCGCTTCGGTGCGCCGCCAAGCGGAGGTCAGAGTCCGCAGGCCCACCGCGTCGCCCGGGCCGGTCCTCAGGGCCCACGCGGATCCCGGGCCGTTGTCGCCGTGGGTGACGACGTCGATGAGGAGACAGCCGGCGGCGGGGTCGTGCGAGCGCACGGTGTACCAGCGCAGGTCGGGCCGGGACTCCTCGGGGATGGCCCCCAGCTCCGCGCGGATGTTCAGCCCCTTCGGCTCGGGCAGGACGAGGTCCTTCCCGGCCGGGGGGATGACGAGGCCGAAGTACTCGTCGGGGCCGGTGGGGCGATAGTCGCGGAGTTCGGGGGCTTGGACCGTGATCCGGCGAAGGTGCGCCGCGACGTCGGCGACCTCGCTCACGGTGACGGCGAAGCACCTGTGGGTCCGCGGCTTGGGCGGGACGTCCCTGAAACGGGAGGCGACCGCCCGGAAGCCGTGCATCAAACCTCCGACGGCTGCGTCCTTGACACCCATGGGCTCCTCGTTCCACGACTCGACGTGCTAGGCGTAAGGCAATCCTAATGGGGACGGCCATGGGAGGGAAGGGGTGCCTCCGCGATAGCGGACGCGACCCCACCGGCGGCGACGGCTCCGGCGGCGTCCCCGGTGCCTCCGCGATAGCGGACGCGACGATCGCGAAGGCGCCCCTTGCCATCTCCTGGGTCCTCCGATGCGATCGTCGCAGTGGAGAGCGAACAAAAGGCGGTTGCCGACGCCCGAGGCCACAGCGCATCGTATGAGAACGCAGTACACGCGCCCCGAGTGAACGTCGGCGTACATGCGGAAACCTTCCGCCGCTACCTCCACACCGCCAGCGTCCCCGTCCGTTCCAGCCGAGGTGGCGCATGAGCAACAACCCCGCAGGCGCGGACACCAAGCAGAGAACCGCCGGCAGACGGCGCACTCATCACTGTCAAAGAAGCCGTTCAGCCAGTCGCAATTCACTCATCTCTCGTCGTCGCCATACCATCCCAACACCCTCATCAGCCGCCGAGTACTCTCCATAGTGACGTAACGTAAAAACGACGGAATAACAAAATTATCCTGCTGTTTTTTAGGTTAAAAGCATTTCGATAAAACTGGATTTTGTCACTTTGCTTCTCCAAAATGAAAATATGATAAAACACCTATCGGCAGAAAATAAACACACCAAAAAACCAATGCAATGACTCCGCCACTACTTGATTCTCCAATTGATGCGTTGCTGAAGACACCCGTCATCGGCATAAAAAAGCAACTGATAAAAAATATACCTTGAATTATCATTAAACATTTTAGCCACTTGTCACTTGTGCGGTCTGCCTTGATGGATAGTCCAGTGAAGAATGTGGAAAGAGCCATTATGCCATACCCTAACAAGTCGTAATTAAATATTAGACCACTTCGTTTAAAATCCAAAATAGCCGAGGACTGTTCATTTAACTCGTCCAGACGAACACTTGTGGTCTGTGCAAAATATACCAAAAATATTAGCACCGCATAAATAGAAGCTAGAACCATTCCTATATTCGCAGCTACTCGACGATCATCAGCATATTCATATTTAAATCCTGCCACCATCATAATATATCCTATCGATAAAAACATACATACAAAATAGGAGCCAAATGAAAAATCAATGATTAAAAAGATTGCAAAAAGAAAAATTGTGATTGTAACGATTGCTGCTCCGATTCTGGGCAATATCTTGTTCATGTTCATTTTCTACACCTCATAAATATATATGCTCCTTAAATGACATACCACAGAAATACGAATATTTCTACTTTTGACGCCACTTCCAAAAACAGGCTGTACGCTAATGCGCGACGGGGAGACATAGACATTCAGCGTCCTTTACAGCCCCGAAAATCTCATGAATGATGACGATACCCTCAGCGAGAAGTTCCCGTTCCGGCGATCTCGGAGATTCGCTCGTGCACATCCACAACTTATCAGCCTTCTCCAGCAACGACATATGATAATCACGGAGCTTGTGGTGGGCCCGGCCGGACTCGAACCGACGACACCTGCGGTGTAAGCGCAGTGCTCTGACCGACTGAGCTACAGGCCCACACGGGTGGGCCGCCATGGCGCCCCGCCCGCTGCACTGAGCGGCATCCGAACGGCGTTGCGGATGCCGCGAGCAGTCATTCTAGCGTCTAGGGCCCTTCGCCGTCAGCTTGACGCCCATCCACGCGGCGCCGACTGCCACGCTCGTCGTCGCCATGAGACCAGCCGTCTCGGCGGCGTCCTTGATGACGTCGGCGGTGACGTAGCCGGGGCTGCGCGTTCCCGGAACCAGGACCCAGCACGGAGACACGTCCGACTCGAGGTTGGCCTTCATATCGAGAAAGAGGTCGGCGAGGTCGTCGACGTCGCCGTCTTCGTCGCGCCACCACGCGACCGCGCCGTCGACGATGTCGCGGTAGTCCTCGTCGACCAGCTCCTGACCGGTCTCTTCCTCGATCTGTGCGCGAACGGCCTCGTCGACATCGTCGTCGTAGCCAAACTCCTGAATTACGCTTCCCGATGCGAAACCCAACGAACTCATGGTCATAGCCCACCGCATTTGGGACGAATTCGCAAATGGCGAAGCACCTCACACCCGCGTAAAACCACCGCGGCGTGAGCCCGAGGCCGAAAGACGGTTAGACTGGGGCATACATTATGGGACTTTCGTCCGCCTCGGGCGCAGCCGAGGCGACGGCCGGTCCCGTCGAAGCCACTGTGGATTCGAGTCGCCAGGCTCTCCGCGACGATGCCCGGATCCCACGACGACACAGGAGAATTCGTGAGCTCACAGACAGGGATGTCGCCGCTTGTCAACGGCCAGCTTAACCAGGTGCCCGATATCGACGCCGAGGAGACCCGTGAGTGGATCGAATCGGTCGACGACCTCATCTCGACGGGAGGACCCCAGCGGGCGCGCTACATCCTCATGAGATTGGAGGAGCGGGCGCGCCACCGGGGCGTGGGCGTGCCCCGCAACCTCGTCACGCCCTACGTCAACACGATCCCCGTCGAGGACGAGCCCTTCTACCCGGGGGACGAAGCCCTGGAGCGCCAGTTCCGACGCTGGGTCCGCTGGAACGCCGCCGTCATGGTCACCCGCCAGCAGCGCCCGGGCCTGGCCGTCGGCGGCCACATCTCGTCCTTCGCGGCCCAGGCCACCCTCTACGAGGTCGGACTCAACCATTTCTTCCGCGGCAAGGACCATCCCGGCGGGGGCGACCAGGTCTTCTTCCAGGGCCACTCCTCTCCGGGGAACTACGCGCGCGCCTTCCTCGAGGGCCGCTTGAGCGAGGCGGACCTCGACTCCTTCCGCCAACAGGTTTCGCGCCGCTCGGGCGGCCGCGGCCTGCCCTCCTACCCCCACCCCCGCCAGCTGCGGGACTTCTGGGAGTTCCCCACCGTGTCGCTGGGGATCGGCCCGGCCGCCGCGATCTACCAGGCGTGGTTCAACAGATACCTGGACGGCCGGGGCATCAAGGGCACCGACGGCCAGCGGGTCTGGTGCTTCCTGGGCGACGGGGAAATGGACGAGCCCGAGTCTCGCGGGCTTCTGCAGCTGGCCGCCACCCAGGGCCTCGACAACCTGACCTTCGTCGTCAACTGCAACCTGCAGCGCCTGGACGGCCCGGTCCGCGGCAACGGCAAGATCATCCAGGAGCTCGAAGCCTTCTTCAAGGGAGCCGGCTGGAACGTCGTCAAAGTCATCTGGGGCCGCGAATGGGATGTGCTCCTCCAAGCGGACAAAGACCATGCCCTCGTCAATCTCATGAACGAGACGCTCGACGGAGACTACCAGGGGTACCGCGCCAACGACGGAGCATACGTGCGCGACTCCTTCTTCGGACGCGACCCGCGCACGAAGGCCATGGTCTCCGACTGGACGGACGAGCAGATCTGGGCGCTCAAGCGCGGCGGGCACGACTACCACAAGGTGTACGCCGCCTACCGGGCCGCGACCGAGTACAGGGGCCAGCCGACCGTCATCCTCGCGCACACCGTCAAAGGCTACGCGCTGGGCACGAACTTCGCGGGCCGCAACTCCACCCACCAGATGAAGAAGCTCAACGCGGCGGACCTCAAGCTGCTGCGCGACACCCTGCACCTGGACATCCCCGACGCGCAGCTCGAGGACCCCTACGAGGCGCCGTACGTCAAGCCAGGGCCCGACGAGCCGGCCATGAAGTACATGCTCGACAGACGGGCATCCCTAGGCGGATTCCTCCCCGAACGGCGGGTCTTGGCCGGCGGAGTGGACATGCCGGCCGACAGGCACTTCTCCGCCATCAAGGCCGGGTCCGGCAAGCAGAGAGTCGCCTCGACCATGGCGCTCGTCCGCCTCATAAAAGATCTGGCCAGGGACGGAGGCTTCGGGCACCGGATCGTGCCCATCATCCCCGACGAGGCCCGAACCTTCGGCCTCGACGCCATGTTCCCCAACGGCAAGATATTCAACACGCAGGGACAGCGGTACACGTCGGTGGACCACGACCTCCTGCTGTCCTATAAGGAGTCGGAGAAAGGCGTCCTCCTGCACACGGGAATCTCGGAATCGGGCTCGGTTGCCGCCTTCCAGGCCGTCGGAACCTCCTACGCCACCCACGGCACGCCCATGGTTCCCTTCTACATCTTCTACTCGATGTTCGGCTTCCAGCGGACTGGAGACCAGTTCTGGGCCGCCGGCGACCAGATGGCGCGCGGATTCATCGTCGGGGCCACGGCGGGCCGGACGACCCTCGCGGGCGAGGGCCTGCAGCACATGGACGGGCACTCCCCCGTCCTGGCCTCGACCAACCCGGCGATCGTCCAATACGATCCGGCCTACGCCTACGAGATCGCGCACATCGTCCACGACGGCATCGTGCGCATGTACGGAGACGGCTCCGACGGCCGGGACCAGAACGTCATGTACTACCTCACGGTCTACAACGAGCCGATCCACCAGCCGGCCGAACCGGAGGGGGTCGATCGCGAGGGAATCCTCAAGGGCATCCATCTGGTGCGACCCGCCGAGGGGAACGGGCACAGAGTCCAACTCCTCGCCTCGGGGGTCGCGGTGCCGTGGGCCGTCCGCGCGCGGCGCCTCCTGGCCCGCTGGGGCGTTCAGGCCGCCGTGTGGTCGGTCACCTCGTGGTACGAGCTGCGGCGCGACGCCCTGGAGGCGGACAGGCACAACTTCCTCCACCCCGAAGACGAGCCTCGAGTGCCGTATGTGACCGGCAAGCTGCAGGGCGCCGAAGGCCCGTTCGTGGCGACGTCGGACTTCGAGCACCAGGTGCAGGACTCCATCGCGAAGTGGATCCCGGGCGACTACTACACGCTGGGCGCGGACGGCTTCGGGTTCTCCGACACCAGGCCGGCTGCCCGCCGGTTCCTCACGATCGACGCCGCTTCCATGGCGGTGCGCGCCCTCCAGGGCCTGGCCGACCAGGGGAAGATCGACCGAGGCGTGGTCAAGCGGGCGATCGACCAGTACGATCTGTTCAACCCCAACGCGGCCGAACCCGTGCTGGACGATCCGGCCTGACGACCAGATGACAATCCGACTAGGAGCACCCCGATGATTATCACCACCACCAACAGCATCGAAGGTTTCACGATCGACCGGTACCTCGGCTTGGTCACCGGAGAGGTCATCGCGGGCGTCAACCTGGTCAAGGACATCGGCGCGGGCTTGCGCAACCTCTTCGGCGGCCGCTCGCAGGGATACGAGGAAGAGCTTCTAACGACGCGCGAGAGCGCCCAGAGGGAGCTCGTCGAGAGCGCGCAGAGGCTGGGGGCCGACGCCGTCGTGGGCGTCGACCTCGACTACGAAGTCCTCGGGCAGGGCGACATGCTCATGGTCTCCATGACCGGCACGGCGGTGGCGCTCTCTTACAGAGGCTAGGGGGCTGCGCCGATCAACAGCTCAGCCAGTTGGTCGACGGTGCGGACCGTCCGCCAGGCCAGCGCGTACTCCTCGGCGGGGGCGGCCCCCCACTCGACGAGGACCGTCGGCAGCCCGTGGACGGCGGCGCCATCGACGTCGTACTTCCTGTCGCCGACCATCACCGCGGACGCCGGATCGATCCCCCGCTCGGCCAGCACGGCCAGCGCGTCCTCGACCATCTCGTGCTTGGCGACTCTGCCGCCCACTTCGTCAGCGCCGCAGACGGCCAGGAAATGGCGGGAGACGTCCAGGTGCTCGACGATGGCGCGAGCGGCCTCCTCCTTCTTCGAGGTGGCGACGACCATGGGCACGCCGGCGGCGTCAAGCCGCTCCAGCAGTTCCCGGACGCCGGGGAACAGCGGGGTGTCGAGCATCGTCTCGGCGTAGCGCCGGCGGTACTCGGCGACGAAGCGCGCGGGGTCGGCCACTCCGAGCTCGGCGAAGGAGTCGTGCAGCGGCGGCCCGATGAAGCGCCGGTAGAAGGCGGGTTCGTGGACGACGCCCGCCTCCTCGCGCATGGTGCGATCGAAGCAGGCCGTGATGATGGCGAGGGAGTCCGTGAGCGTGCCGTCCATGTCGAAGAGGACCGGACGGGCAGGCGTCACAGCCTGATCCCCTCGACGCTTCCGGCGCCGTGGCGGGCGATCTTGGCCTTGACGAAGTCCACCACCGTCGTCGGGCCGTCCGTGCCGCACGGGCCTTCGACGACGACGTCCACGAGGTGGCCCAGGGTGTCGTTGACCTCCCAGCCATCGGTCATGGGGTCCTCCTCGCCGGGCAGGATGAGCGAGGAGGAGAGCATGGCCTCGCCCACCGCCGCGAGGATGGCCTGCGTGATCCGATGGTCGGGGATGCGCACGCCGACCGTGTGCTTCTTGGGATTGAGGGTCATGCGCGGCACGTCCTTCGTGCCCTTCAAGATGAACGTGTACGGCCCCGGCGTGAGGGACTTGATGAGCCTGAACTCCGAGTTCCCGACGATGACGAGCTGGCCCAGTTGCGCGAAGTCATGGCACAGGAGGGTGAAGTGGTGGCGGTCTCCGACCTGCCGAATCGCCCGGATCCGGTCCAGGCCCTCCTTGTTGGCCAGGGAGCAGCCGATCGCGTATCCCGAATCGGTGGGGAAGGCGATCACCTCGCCGTTCCTGACGTGCTCGGCAACTTTGTCGACGAGCCGCTGCTGCGGATCGACGGGGTGGATTTCAACGTAACGCGCCATCTCAACTCCTTCATGTCGGGCGCCGCCAACTATGCTGACATACAACGAGCTTACCTGAGGAGGGACGATGGATCGGGACTCACTCTACGACGCGGCACGCCAGGCGCTCAGCCGCGAAGGCCACGAGGACGGAGGGCCGGGCTTCCGCCTGGACTGCGTCGACGCGGTCACGCGGTGGGTCGTGGCCGTGGCCGTGGAGAAGGCCGCTGCGACGACGCTGCTCGACGCCGACATTCAGGGAGCCTCCACCGTCGAGGACCTCGTGGACTTGGCCGACGTCCAGACGCAGGCCGCGGACCGCCGCGCAGGCGCATGAAGAAGGGGGCGCGGGCCGGGGCGAGGCGATGGGCACGGGCGCCGAAAGCCCGCTCGAAGGCGGGAGCCGTCTCAGGAGCGAAGGCGGCTCCGGCTCTCTGGGCCGCCCGGGGGAGGCCCGCTCTGAGCGCGAATCTCCAGAATGCGTAGAGGCGCCGGGCCCGGCGCCTACCCGACGCGGTGGAGCCAGCGGACGGGCGCCCCCGCTCCGGCGTATCGAAAGGGTTCGAGCTCGTCGTCCCAGGCCTGGCCGAGCGCGAGGTCGATCAGGCGCCGGAGTTCGTCGGGGTCGCCTCCGGCCAGTTCGACCGCGGCGCGGATCCTGTTCTCCGGGATGACCACATTGCCCATGATGTCGGTTTGGGCGTAGAAAATCCCCAGCCCGGGGGTCGCCGACCAGCGGCCCCCCTCGGTGACCGCAGTGCAGTCCTCGGTGATCTCGAAGCGCAGATGCTCCCAGCCGCCGAGCGCCGAGGCGAGCATGGCCCCCGTGCCGACCTCGCCGACCCATGAGATCTCAGCCCTGTTCATGGACGGCTGTGCCGGCTGGGTCGTCCACTCGAAGTGGACTTCATAGCCGAGTACACTGGATACCGCCCATTCAACATGCGGTTGAACAGTCGGTGACACCGAGTGAATGAATATGACGCCCCGTGTGGCGTGTTTCGTCATCGCGTTCCTCCTGCTGGTGGGTGGCTTTCCCCTTGTCACCCGAACGCAGGACGCGATTCCACTTTGCCATACTTCGCGGTAGAGCGCCAGTTCCGCCGTCCATCCGGCACGGTCGCGGCTATAGGTCGCGGATCGCGCGCATGGCCTGTTTGCGGACGTCCCGTTCCAGCCGGTCGACGTACAGGTGCCCGTCGAGGTGGTCGACTTCGTGCTGGATGCAGCGTCCCATGAGCTCCTCCCCCTCGACGACCTTCGCCTTGCCGTCGACGTCGATGCCTTCGGCGCGTGCGTACCAGGAGCGCTTGGTCGGGAAGAACAGTCCGGGGATGGACAGGCAGCCCTCGTCGCCGTCCTGGTAGCGGTCGTCGGACAGCGCGGTGATGACCGGGTTGAGGATGTAGCCGATCTCGCCCTCGATGTTCCAGGAGAAGGCGCGCAGGGAGACTCCGATCTGGTTGGCGGCCAGGCCCGCGCGCCCGTCCTCGTCGACGTTCTCCAGCAGGTCCTCGACAAGGGTGCGCACACCGGGGGTGATCTGCGTGATGGGCGCGCACGGCGTGCGCAGAACCGGGTCGCCGACAATACGAATCTCACGGAAGGCCATGCCAGAATTCTATGCCATCCGGCACGGGCGCGCCGATGTCGGGGAGAGTGCGACGAAAAGGCCAGGCTGAGCGCCTGGCCTTTTCGGATCTGCTCCCGCAGCTGGATTCGAACCAGCAACCGTCCGATTAACAGTCGGATGCTCTGCCATTGAGCTATGCGGGAATGCGAACATGAAAACTGTAGCAGCACTCCCGAAGGCGGCCTAATCCTGGGGAAGCGACCTGTATCACAGGCCGTCGCGGTCGGCCGGCGGCATCCCCACGACGTCCCGGATGGACGCATCCAGCCGGTCGAGATCGGCTTCGTCCCGAGCGTCCGGCTGCCCGTCGATCACGATCTGGGTGAAGAGGGAGCCGTCGGCGTCGCGGCGCACGAGGCCGCGCGCGGAGAGCCCCGACGGCAGGTCAGCGTGCTCCTGGAAGACGATGGAGTGCTCGATCCGCTCGCGCACGACGAGGGCGATCCTCTCGTCCTCCCCTTCGGCGACGACCAGGCGCAGCGGCGCGACGCGGTCGTCGACGAAGGACGCGGACAGGGTCCGCGTCGCGTCCGTCCACGCGGCGGCCTCGAACTCGTGCCATCGCCTGTCCTCCACCTGGCCGTCCATGACGACGGCGAGGCGCTCGGCGAAGACCGCCAGCCAGGAGCCCTTCGGCCCCTCCAGTCGGGCGGCGGCGATCGGCCTGCCCGCGACCCCCGGGACGGCGCGGACCCGCCGCGCGCCGGGCATCAGGCCGCTCCCCGCATCCCGGCGTCCGCGCCGCCGACCGCGGCCTCGCTGGCGGCGCCCGGATCCGCCGCGCGAACCTGCGTCGGCGAGGAGGCGACGCCGCAGGACGCGGTCGGGGCGGCGATCCGCGAGGATCCGGGCACGCCCTGAGACCCGCTCTGCTGGCGCAGCTGCCTGCCCGCGAAGAACCCGAGGATCAGCATGAGGACCCCTAGGATCCCGAAGACGATCAGGCGACGGACCTGCGTGGCTCTGAGGCGGGCGATCTCCTCGTCCGTGAGCACCTCCCGCGGCGCCCCCTCCGGCGCGGCCGAGCCCGCGGAGTCGGCCGGTCCCCGTGCGCGCGCGTCCCGCCCGGGGGTCGCTGCCCCCCCTTCCGGACCGTCGACGCCGGACTGGCTGTGTGTCATGCTCACCAGACTACTAGCATCTCGACCGCCCGCGGAGATCCGCCGGGACAGGTGACGCCGCCGAGGCCGACGACCGCATCTCGACCTTCCGCGGGATCCACCGCGGTCCCCGCGATCCCGGTAGCATGGGGCCATGCGCTTTGTTCCTCTCGACCCCGATGCGTACGAACGGTTCGCCTCCTCGACGCGCCACCGGATCTTCATCCCCCAGCTTCCCGAATTCGCCCGGGTCAGAGCCCGCCAGGGATACCGCGTCGAATACGTCGGAGTCGTGGAGGGCGCCACCCGCCGGGAGGAGCGAGTCGTCGGGGCGGCGGTGCTCGTCTACCAGCCGTGGAGGCGCTTCCTCCTCAAGGCGCGGCTGACCTACGGCCCGCTGCTCGACTGGGACGACGAAGAGCTCGTCGACTGCTTCTTCGACGGCCTGAAGCGGCACGTGAAGAGGAACCCGAGGGTCGTCTCCATCACCTTCAACCCGCTCGTCCCCCGCGCCTTCTACGAGGACATCCGCCAAGTGGCCGAGAACCCGCAGGCGCGCAAAGTCGCCGACCAGCTCGCCGGGCTCGGGGCGCGCCGCCTGACGAAGGAGTTCTACGAGCGCCCGGACATCCAGATCCGCTACATCTACACGAAGAGCGTCGAGGGGATGAGCTTCGAGGAGGCGACGGCGACGTTGGCCAAGGGCTTGCGGCGACGCTTCCACAACGAGGGCCGCTACGGCGTCACCACTCGGTTCCTCCCGCCCGAGGACTTCGGCGTCTTCGATTCGCTGCACGAGTCGACCGCCGAGCGCACGAACATGCACGAGATCACCAGCGGCGCCCGCGAACTCTACACGGGGCTGATGAGGGAGCTCGGGCCCGAGCGCGCCATCCTGTGCGTCGCCTTCATCTCCCCCTCCCTGTATCTGAGCCAGATCGCCGACGAACGCGAACAGGCACGCGAGAGGATCGCGGCTCTGGAGGGGCGCAAGCAGACCAAGGCCCGCGACCGCGAGCTGGCCGAGCTCGCCGAGCGCCTGACGACCCTCGACTCACAAGAATCCCAGGCCAGGAAGACCGCCGAGGAGCACGGCGAGGACATCCCCTTCAACGCCATCCTGAGCTTCAGGATCGGCGAGGAGCTCATCCTCCTGCTCGGCGGAATGGACAAGCGCTTCGCCGCATACGGCCGCGACTACCCCGTCGAGCGCGCCATGTTCAAATGGGCCTGCGACCATGGACTGTCCGTGTACAACACCTTCGGGATATCGGGGATCTTCGACGAATCCGCCCCCGACGCCCCCGTCCTCGCCTTCAAGCGATGGCTCAACGGGAACGTCGAGGAGTTCATCGGAACCTTCGTCATCCCCGTGCGCCCCCGCCTGGCCAAGGCCGTCGGCGCGCTGGACTAGGCCGAAGGAGCCGGGCCGGAGCTCAGAAGCCGGAGTCGGTGGGCCGGGGATACCATGCTCGCATGCGGCGCCGCTGGTTGAGGCCGTTGGCCAGCCGGTAGAACGTCCTCCTGACGTTGCGGTCCGCGCCGTAGGCGAGCGGGTTGACCGCTCGCCTCCTGGCCCGGCGGGCTCGGCGGCGCAGTTCGGGATCCCGGATGTAGCGCCTGTTCGCCAGCCCGGCGGGAACGATGCAGAACAGACCTTCGCGGGAATTGGTCTGGTAGACGCCCTCCCGGCCCTCCATGTCGGCGAGCATCGCCGAGGCGAGGTCGACCCCGGCGACCTTCAGGTAGTAGTGCCCCCGCCCGATCCTCGGATTGAGGTCGAGCCACCGGGGCACGCCGTCGCGCGGATCGATCTTGACGTCCATGGAGAAGAAGCCCCGCAGACCGACCGTCGTGACGATGCGCCCGGCCTGCTCGACGAGGTCGGGGGCGTGCTCGGTCAGGACGATTCCCGCGTTTCCCAGGTATTCGGGCTGGTGCAGTCCCAGGAGCACGCGTCCCGACCCGCACGCCGTGACCTCGCCGCGCGAATCGACGTATCCGTTGACGACCCATTGGACGGTGTCGTCGCCGGGGATGAGCTCCTGGACGATGAGCGGCGCCCGCACGCCGCCCCGGCGCCACCGCTCGAAGGTCTCGTAGGCCTGCGGACGGGTGGGGATGGGCAGGACCTTGCGCAGGCCCTGATTCCAGTAGGCCCCCAGGTCGCTCCCCCGTTCGGGCTTGACGACCACGGGGAATCTCACCCCCTTCAGTTCCCGCTTCCATGCGTCGGGGTCTTCCAGGTCGATGCGCGTGCGGGCCGGCGCCGACAGTCCGATGGCCGTGACGATGCCGGCCATGGCCGCCTTCGAATTGGCGGTCTCCACGGCCGCCTGGGACCCGTAGGGCAGGAACCAGTCGCGCTGAAGCCGCGAACGGTTCTTCGCGGCGAACTCGACGGCCTCGTCGGTGTTGACCAGAAGGACGAGCCGTTCGTCTGCATGCTCCCTGGCGATGGAGTCCAGCGTGGCCAGGAAGGCCGACTCGTCCTCGCACGTCCCCTCGGGGACGAGCCGGACGCCCAGGATCCGGGAGTCGTTGATGGGGCCGCGGGCGGCCTCGGCGACCACGAGCGAGCGAACGCCGATCGCCTCGTGGAAGATGCGGGCGAAGCTGTAGGCGGCGATGTCGTATCCGAAGACCACGGGCAGGATCTTCTTGCCGGACGGGGGGACGGGAGTGGCGTTCATGGCTCACTTTCCAATGCCGAATTTGCGAAGGAGGGACCGGGCCGGGCCGATGAGGATGGTCAGCTCCTCCATGTTGAAGGCCTTCATCAGACCGAGGAACATGGCCACGAGGAGGGGGCCGACCACGGCCAGGCGAATGACCGCGCCGGTGAAGCTGATGGGGGCGAAGACCGGGCTGAGGAAGCCGAGGAAGAGCCAGCACGTGCACACGGTCACGGCCGAGATCCCCATGAGGAGGACGTGGACGCGCAGCAGGCGGGCCTCCTCCATGCCGCCCATCCGCCCCGACAGCTTCCAGATCATGGCGAACATGGACAGGGTGTTCGTGATCGACATGACCATGCCCACTCCGACGACGGTCCACTGGGGCGGGAGCGTCGAGCACGCGGCGAAGCCGAGCAGGCCGAGCACCTGGAAGGGGAGGTTGATCCAGAACGCGCCGCGCGTGTCCTCGAAGGCGTAGTAGACGCGGTCGAGGGCGGTGACGGCGCCGATGCCGACCAGGCCGAGCGACATGGCGATGACCACCCGGGCGAGGGTCACCGTCTCCTGGGGCCGCACGGTGAAGGCCAGGACGCGGGCGATGGGGACGGCGAGGGCGACGAGCCCGGTGGAGCAGATGAACGTCAGGGTGGAGATCGTCCTGATCGTCTTGGACGTGTCGCGCCGCATCTTCGCCAGGTCGCCGTCGGCCGCGGCGCGCGCCAGGCGCGTGAACATGGCGGTCGCGATGGACACGACCACGAGGGACGTGGGGATCGAGTAGATCGTGTAGGCGTTCGTGTAGGTGGCCCCTCCCGCCACGTCCGCCAGCTCGACGCCCGAGGACTGCGCGCGGCTCGTGGCGCCCACGGAGATGCGGTTGACGACCGCCGTCGGGATGATGCCCGTGAGCATCATGAGGAGCATCCACCACGAGGCCTTGCCCGCCTCGCCCAGGCCCGCGCCGCGCCACTGGAAGTCGGGCCGGTAGCGGATGCCGACGCTGTGCATCGGCCAGACGAGGATGGCGGCCTGGGCGACGATTCCGAGCGTGGAGAACCCGCCGAGCATGGCCACGCGGATCGCCGACCACTGCGAGACGTCCGCCTTGTCGGCCGGCCCGGCCCCGCCGAAGATCGCGAGGATGACGAGCAGGCCGGCCACGGACACGACGTTGTTGAGCACTGGGGCCCACATGTACGGGCCGAAGTTCTCGCGCGCGTTGAGGATCTGCCCGAGGACGGTGTACATGCCGTAGAAGAAGATCTGAGGCAGGCACCAGTAGGCGAAGGCGACGGTCAGCCTGTACCAGCCGTGCGACATCGTCCCGGCGAAGGCCTCCACGACCAGCGGCGAGGCCAGCGTCAGGACGAGGGTCACCCCTCCGAGGAAGACGATCGACAGGGTGATGAGCTTGTTGAGGAAGGCCACGCCCTCGTCCTCGGACTCCTTCGTGGCGCGCACGATCGACGGGACGAGGACGGCGTTGACCAGCCCGCCGACGATGATCATGTAGAGGAGGTTGGGAAGCTTGTTCGCCGTGTCGAAGGCGTTGGCGGCCGGCGAGGACATGCCGATGACGGCGCCGATGAGGATGGGCGATCGCACGAGCCCGAGCACGCGGGAGGCGAGCGTCCCCAGGAACATGACCATCGAGGAGCGCGCCACCGTGGACTTGGACTCGGAGGGCCGGGCGGCCTGCCTGGCGTCCTCCCTGCGGTGCGCGCCGTGCCGTCGCGTCGCCGTGCGCGCGGGTTCGGCGGCGTGCCGCCTGGAGGGCCGGGGGGTGGGCGTCGTATCCAGGTGGCGGCGCCTGCGGGGGATCGGCTCGATCTCGACGGCGGGTATCTGCCCGGTGTAGGCCGCCCGCGCGGCCGTGTGCGCGGCGTACGCGGCCGCCGCCCTCGCAGCCCGCTCGGCGGCGCGACGCCTGGCCTCAGCGGGATCGGGGTTGTCGACGGGAGGGGGTATGGGTCGCAGGGGCACGCTGACCGAATCGGGTCCGTTCCAGAAATGGCGGCCGGCTAGCGGTGGCGGACGATGCGGCATGGACCCATCGTATCCCGGCCCCGCGTCGAAAAGCCCGAAATGCATCACGCTCAGCGCGAGATGTCGGTTTCCGCACGCCCGAAATGCTCAGAGCCAGGGGAAAGGGAGCGTCGGCCTCGGACTTCCGGGCGCTGCCTCTGGGAAGTCCGGGCGCCGACCGTCGAGTGCCCCCAGCAGGACTTGAACCCGCGACCGATGGATTATGAGTCCACTGCTCTAACCGACTGAGCTATAGGGGCGCGCCCGGACAATCGAGCTTGGGCCATTGTAACCGAGCGCGTCCATGGGAATTAAGCCCCGCCTGTTCCGGCCTTTCCGGAATCCCTTGATATGGCGCCGCGCATCCGCGGTCCGCCCGGCTCGCCCCCGGACGATCGGCGTTGGATATCTCACTCCGTTTTGGATTTTCCCCGTCGCTTTGACAAAGTAGCTGAGTCAAGGAACGCACTTTCCAGAGGGGAACGCCCATGTCGGAGCCAACAGCCGTCAAACGGACGAGACACTTCACCCCGGCGGTCTTCTGGCCCTCGGTCGCGCTCATACTCGTCTTCGTCCTCCTGGCGGCCGCCAAACCCGAGGGCACCAACTCCGTGATCGCGAACATCTCCTCGGTGGTCGTCAAGAACGCCGGGTGGTGCTACATCCTCGCGGTGGCGGGATTCGTCGTCTTCGCCCTGGTCGTGGCCGTGTCCCGCAAGGGGGACACCGTGCTCGGGCCGGACGACGCCGAGCCCGAGTACTCGCGCGGATCCTGGTTCGCGATGCTCTTCGCCGCGGGAATGGGCATCGGCCTCGTCTTCTGGGGGGCGGCCGAACCCCTCCAGCACTACAACTTCCCCCGGCCCGGAAGCGGCGTGAAGGCCCCTGGCTCGACTCCGAGCCCCGACGCGGCGCGCGACGCCATGAACACGACCTTCCTCCACTGGGGGCTGCACGCCTGGGCGGTCTACGTCGTCGTCGGACTGGCCATCGCCTACGCCGTGTACCGCAAGGGCATGCCGGTCTCGATGCGGTGGACGCTCAAGCCGATCTTCGGCGACCGCATCAAGGGCCGCGTCGGCGACGTCATCGACATCGTCGCCATCGTCGGCACGATCTTCGGGATCGCCATGTCGCTGGGCTTCGGCGTCAAACAGTTGGCGGGCGGAACGGAGCACCTCACCGGATGGAAGGCGTCGAACGGGATGCTCGTGGGGTTCGTCGTCGTCATCGCCGGCCTGGCGGCCATCTCCGTGGCCACCGGCCTGGACGCGGGGATCAAGTTCCTGTCCAACTTCAACCTCGTCATCGCCGCGATCCTCATGGCCGCCGTGGCGATCCTCGGCCCCACGCTCTTCCTGGCCGACGAATTCGTAGCCGACCTCGGCAACTTCTTCGACAAGATCATCGACATCTCGCTGGAGACCCTGCCGTTCTCCGGGGAGACGGGCTCGAAGTGGCTGTCGGACTGGACGCTGAACTACTGGGGGTGGTGGATAAGCTGGTCGCCCTTCGTCGGGATCTTCATCGCGCGGATCTCCCGCGGCCGGACGGTGCGCGAGTTCATCATCGGCGTGCTCCTCGTCCCCACCCTCGTCACCTTCATCTGGTTCGCCATCTTCGGCGGGAACGGCCTCTACCAGCAGATGTTCGGCCACAAGAACTTCATCGGCCCCGACGGCACGATCAACGCGGACATCGCCCTGTTCCAGACCTTCGACAACATGCCGATGACGGTCTGGCTGTCCGTCCTGGCCATGCTCGTCCTCGTCATCTTCTTCGTCACGTCCTCGGACTCCGGCTCGTACGTCATGTCGATGATGGCCACGGGCGGCAATCCGAACCCGGCGCTGCGGGTCCGGCTCACCTTCGCCGCGCTGTCGGGCGCCATCGCGGCCGTCATGCTCGGGGTGGGCAACTCGGAGCAGGGCATGAAGGCCCTGCAGACCATGGCCATCCTCGTGGCTCTGCCCTTCTCGATCATCATGGTGCTCATGTGCGTCTCTCTGTGGCGCGAGCTGGCCCGAGAACGCACCCTGCGCAAACGGATCGAGAGCGAGGAGTACGCGAAGGCCCTCGCCGAGCACGTGGCCGGCGAGGTCAAGGCCGGCATCTACGAGGAGATCACCCAGCACGGGACCGGAACGCGGGCCAGGCCGATCGAGACGACGGTCGATCTGCGGCGGTTCTTCGAGAGGCTCTCGCATCAGGCCCGACGCCGCCAGAACTCCGCCGAAGCGCCCATCCTCGGGGAGACCGGCGCCGACGCGGCCCAGGCTTCCGAACCCGCGGAGGCAGCCGGAGCAGGCGAAGCCGTGGAGGTCGGAGCCGCCGCGGGCGAGGGCTCCGGGAGCGGACGGGCAGCCGCAGGCGACGACGGAGGCGGCCGGCCCTCCTGAGCGCGCGGCGACGGCCGGCGAACCGTTTCGGCGCGCCTTACCGTTTTCGGGGCTTGCGGATTCGGCCGCCGGTCTGCCCAATCGGCCCGCCGGTCACTGGATCTGCTCCTCGCAGGCCCGGCGCTGAGCCTCCAGCTCCATGAGGCGTGCGAAGAGCTCGCCGTGGGCGGGGTCGTCGGGCGGCGTGCGCTGGAGTTCGGAGTGCAGGTCGCCGATCTGCCGCGTGATCCCCTGCCGGATGAGGGAGACGGCGATTCCCCACACGTAGTGCTCCATGCGATCGGGCCTGGTCTCGGGCAGATCCTCGACCGCGAGCTGACCGACCGCCCGGGCGACGGCGTCGTCGCCCGCCTCCGCGACGGCGTCCAGGTACCACCGTGCCGACTCCTCGACGGCGCGGTCGTGCTCCCTGCCGTCGGCGACGAGCTGTTCGTAGTGCCTGGCGTAGGCGCTCGCGCCTCCGGCCGCCCGGATGGCGTCGTGGACCCTGCGGTGGATGGGGACGGTGAAGGTCTGGGAGGGCAGGTCGTCCATCTGGGCGGGCAGGGCGTACCACGGAAGTTGGAGGTAGACGTCCAGGGCCAGCCTCTCGACCCGTTCGACCGGGTCCCTCAGGCGCTGCCGCGGCACGAGCGCGGGCGGGCCCGCCGGCCCCTCGACGGCCGGTTCGACCCGCCGGGGCCCTCCGCCGCTCCGCGCCGCCGAGGCCACCGCCTGGCGCACGGTGGCCTCGTCCATGCCGAGCCAGCCCCCCAGCTGGCGCGTGTACTCGCCGCGCAGCACCCTGTCGCGAATGGAGGCGACCATCGGAGCGGCCGCCCGCAGCCCGGCGGTGCGCCCCTCGGCCGTGGCCAGGGAGACGCCGGCGAGCACGGACTGGATGGCGAACTCGAAGAGGGGACGCCGGGAGGCGACGAGGTTGCGAACGGCCGCGTCCCCGTGGGACATGCGCAGCTCGCAGGGGTCCATGCCCTCGGGCGCGACGGCCACGAAGGTCTGCGCGGCGAAGGACTGGTCCTCCTGGAAGGCCTTGAGTGCGGCCTTCTGCCCGGCGGCGTCGCCGTCGAAGGTGAAGACGACTTCGCCTCCGTAGGCGCTGCCGTCGGCGAGCATGACCCCGGCCGCGGGGTCGGCCCGGTCCCCTATGAGGCGGCGCACGATCCGCACGTGTTCGGCGCCGAACGCCGTCCCGCACGCGGCGACGGCGCATTCCACGCCCGCCAGCTGGGCGGCCATCACGTCCGTGTAGCCTTCGACCACGACGACCCGGCGCTGGCTGGAGATGGCCCGCCTGGCCATGTCCAGCCCGTAGAGGACCTGCGATTTCCTGTAGATCGCCGTCTCGGGGGTGTTGAGGTACTTCGGGCCGCGGTCCTCCTCGCCCAGGCGCCGCGCGCCGAAGCCTATCGGGTCGCCCGTCATCGAGGCGATCGGCCACATGAGACGGCCGCGGAAGCGATCGTAGAGACCCCGGTTCCCCCGGCTCGCCAGACCGGAGGCGGCTATCTCCCCCTCCGTGAATCCGTGGCGGCGCAGCTCGGTCAACAGGCCGTCCCAGGAGGCGGGCGAGTAGCCGATCCTGTACCGGGCGAGGGCCTCCTCGTCGAATCCCCGCTCGGCGAGCATCCGCCTCCCCGGCTCGGCCTCGTCGCTCGCCAGGTGCCGGACGTAGAAGTCGAGGGCGACGCGGTGGGCGTCGACGAGCCTGTGGCGGGCGGGGCCGTCCGGGCGCCGCTCGGCGCGCCCGGAGTCCTCGTAGCGCAGATCCACCCCGACCTTGCGCGCCAGGAGCTCGACGGCCTCGACGAACGGGATGCGCTCGATCCTCTCGACGAAGGAGATGACGTCGCCCCCCTCGCCGCAACCGAAGCAGTGCCAGCGCCCCACGCTCGGACGGACGTGGAAGGACGGGGTCTTCTCGTCGTGGAAGGGGCACAGGCCCTTGTGGGAGTCGGCCCCCGCCGGGCGCAGGGAAACGTACTGGGAGACGACGTCCTCGATGCGCGTTCGCGAACGGACCTCGTCGATGTCCTCACGCCTGATGAGACCCGGCATGAGGACGATTCTACAGCCGCGCATCCGGGCGGGCCTGCGGGGCGGAGGCGTTCTGGACCGGCGGCCGCACCGGGCGCCCGCGCATCGGGCAGGCGCACGGTGGCGGTGCCGTGGCCCAGGCGGACGGGAGCGGGGCCGGGGCGGCTCAGTTCCTGAGGAATCCGCACAGCCGGGAATGCCATTGGCGTGCCGACTGGTCGGTCAGGGAGGCGACCTGGTCGACGATCACGCGCAGCCGCCCCGATTCGTCGCGGGCCTTCCAGGCTTCGAAGAAGTGCGGCTCGAGGGCGCGGGGGTTCTCGACGAGGGCGTCGACGAGGTCGAAGAGCACGGTCCTCTGCTCGTAATACCGGGGCTCGCTCTCCCGAGGCAGCATGACGTAGGTGACGGCGAGGCCCTTGAGCAGGGCGATCTCGGCCCGCGTCCGCTCGGGGACGACGACGTCGCCCGCGTACCGCCGCAGGGGCCCCGGCCCGTGGGCCGCGATCGTCGCCTCGCACACGCTGGAGACGAAGCGCCCGATGAGGTCGCTCGAGAGGTCCTTGACGGCGGCGAGCTGCGGGTAGGTGCCCTCGAAGTGGGCGGGCCAGGCCTCCTCCCCCAGGAGCCTGTCGAGGGCGTCGCCCAGCGCCGCCCCGTCGGCGAGGCCGTACCAGGCGGTGGTGTCGGCGACGACGCGCTCCTGCTCGGCCGGATCCCACAGGGCCGAGGCGTCGATGAGGCCGCGGACGACGCCGTCTTCGACGTCGTGGACCGAGTAGGCGATGTCGTCGGCGAGGTCCATCATCTGGGCTTCGATGCACCGCTCGGCTCCCCGGCCCGCCCGTATCCACGAGAAGACGTCGCGGTCCTCGTCGTAGACGCCGAATTTCGGCGAGGTGCTGCCGTCGGGGCGGGTCGGCCCCCTGCCCCGCCCCCACGGGTACTTGACGACTGCGTCCAGGGTGGCGCGGGTGAGGTTCAAGCCGACGGGGCGGCCGCCGGGAGACGTCCGTTTGGGCTCGAGCCGGGTGAGGATCCGCAGAGTCTGGGCGTTGCCCTCGAACCCGCCGCAGGATTCGGCCACCTCCGCCAGGGCGCGTTCGCCGTTGTGCCCGTAGGGAGGGTGTCCGAGGTCGTGGGAGAGGCAGGAGGTCTCGACCACGTCGGGGTCGGCGCCGAGGTTGGTGGCCAGGGCGCGCCCGATCTGGGCGACCTCCAGGGAGTGGGTGAGACGGGTCCGGATGAAGTCGTCGGACTCGGGGCCGAGCACCTGGGTCTTGGCGCCCAGCCTGCGCAGCGCGGAGGAGTGGAGGACCCGTCCTCGGTCGCGTTCGAACTCGGTTCTGCTCGGGTCTTTGTCAGGCTCGGCCACCCACCGTTCGTGTGCGTCCATGGCGCCACCATACCCGCGAGCGCCGCGGGCCGGCCACCGTTCGGGCGCCGGATCGCCGGGCGCCCGCTCGCCGGCGGTGTCGGCGGCGCAACCGGGCTCCCCGTCTCAGCCGCCGGAGACGGCGATCTCGGCCTGGGCGACCCTTTCCCGCTGGGCGGGCGTGAGGCTGCGCGAATCGAGCCAGCCCTCGGGCAGGCGCGGCCTTTTGGGGCGTCCGGCCCGTCCGCGGGGCCCGGTTGCGGCGTCGGGGTGGGGTTGGGCGAGGTCGAGCGCGTCGAGCCGGGAACGGAGCTCCTCGAGCGTGGAGACCAGGGAGAGCTCGGCGCGGGCCCGGCCCCCGACGGAGAAACCGCGCAGGTACCAGGCCGTGTGCTTGCGCATCTCCCTGAGGGCCCGACGCTCGTCGCCGTTGAAGTGCTCGACGGACAGCTCCGCGTGGCGGAGGATGGCAGCCGCGACCTCGGCCAGGCCCGGGCGGGCCCTGACGGGCGAGCCGTGCATGGCGGCGGCCAGGTCCCTGAAGAGCCACGGCCGTCCCTGGCAGCCGCGGCCGATCGCCACGCCTGCGCATCCGGTCGCCGACATCATGCGCCGGGCGTCCTCCGCCTCGAAGACGTCCCCGTTGCCGAACACGGGCAGGCTGGTCGCCTGGACAAGTTCGCCGATCGCCTCCCACCGCGCACGCCCCGCGTAGTGCTGGGCGGTCGTGCGCGCGTGGAGGGTGAGCCCCGCGATCCCCTCCTCGCCGGCGATCCGAGCCGCGTCCATGAACGTGGGGTGCTCCTCGTCGATGCCGATGCGGATCTTGGCGGTCACGGGGATCTCGAAGTCCCGCGAGGCGCTGGCCCGCCGGGCGGCTGTCACGGCCGCCGCGACGATTTCGGCGAAGAGGTCGAGTTTCCACGGGAGGGCGGACCCTCCGCCCCTGCGCGTCACCTTGGGGGCGGGGCATCCGAAGTTGAGGTCGACGTGGTCGGCCAGGCCTTCGCGGACGAGCATGTCCACGGCTGCGGCCGTCGTCGCCGGTTCGACGCCGTACAGCTGGATCGAGCGGACCGGGTCGCCGGGGTCGGGTTTGACCATGTTCACGGTCTCGGCCTTGCCTTCGACGAGGGCGCGGGCGGTCGTCATCTCGCACACCCACAGCCCCGCGGGGGCGAACGCGCCGGGCGGCTGGGAGCGCCCAGCCGGATCGACCCCCGCCTCGGCGAGCCCCCTCTCGGCCTCCTCGCGGCACAGCCGCCGGAAGGGCGGGTTCGTCACCCCGGCCATGGGGGCGAGCATGACCGGCGTCCCCAGGACGAGGTCCCCCAGACGGACGCCGGGGCCGGCCTCAGCCATGGGCGTCGTCGTCCGCCGGGGCGTCCTGCGCCGCGTGGGCTCCGCGTTTCGCCCGGGCGGCCGGCGGCCGGCCGTCCGCCGGGGCTCCGCGTCCGAGGGCGTCCGGGCGGCGCGGCGATTCGCGTTCGCCGGCCGGCTCGCGCGCTCCGGTCTGCCCGCCGGGGGCCACGGGCGCGAGCATGGCGGCGACGGCGGTCGTCAGGGGGATGGCCAGCACGAGTCCGACGGAGGCGACGAGGGTGCGGACGATCTCCTCGGCTATCTCCCCGAGTTGGAGCAGCTCGAGCGTGGGCCGTTGGATGATCGACGCGCTCAGGAGCAGGGTGATCGCCGTCCCCACGTAGGCGAAGGCCAGGGTGTAGACGGTCGAGGCGATGTGGTCGCGGCCCACGGCCATCCCCTGGAGGAAGAGGCGGCGGCGGGCGAGCCTCGGGTTGGCGGCGTGCAGCTCCCACACGGTCGAGACCTGGGTGATCGTCACGTCGTTGAGGGCGCCGAGCCCCGCGAGGATGATGCCGCCGAGCAGCAGGGCCTGGAGGTCTATGCCCGGAATGGGGGTCCTGAGATTGCGCGCCTCCTCGCTCAGCGCGCCCGTGAGATTCGAGGTCTCCACGGCCCACCAGGCGAGGCCGGTGGTGATGAGCAGGCCCGAGAAGGTTCCCAGCACGGCCGTCGTCGTGCGGATGGAGACGCCGTGTGCCAGGTAGATGGACGCGAACATCATGGCCGCCGAAGCGACGAGGACGACCATCACCGGGTGGGAGGAGACCGTCAGGGCGGGAATCATGAAGGCGCCGACGACGCCGAGGCTCACTCCCAGGCCGATGAGGGCCATGAGGCCTTTGATCCGGGCGACGAGGACGACGGCCACGACGTACAGCAGGAGCAGCGCCAGCATCGGCCCGGTGCGCACGAAGTCCTGGAAGATGTAGACGACGCCGGATTCGAGGGCCTTGGGGTAGAACATGGCCAGGATCTCGTCGCCGGGCTCCAGGCCGTTGGCGACGATCTCAGCTGGCACGTGGACTGGGACTTCGACTCCCGACACCCTCATCTTGACCGGCGTCTGGCCGTTTTTGTCGGTCTGGCCGACCGACGTGATCTTGCCCTTGACGTACTCGACTCCCTTGTCGCTCAGGGGGCGCGACCCGACCGGCGTCTCCCCCTTCGGCCACAGGACGATCAGGGCCACGAGGGTCAGGGCCGCCAGCGGAACGACGATCGCGGCCAGGAGCGCGCGCACGCGGCGGCGCTCGGCGGGGCCGATGTCCAGCGGCCCGCCGTGCGAATGCGAATGGGCGTGGGAGTGGACGGGCGCGCGCCGGTCCGCGGACGCCGACCGCTGCGCCCGCGTCCCGTCCGTGCGCTCGTCTAGCATCCGCGCCTGCCTAGCAACCGGCCAGCTCGCGCGCCAGGAAGGCCTCGACGTCGTCGGCGGGGATGCGGACCTGCTCCATGGTGTCCCGGTCGCGCACGGTCACGGCGCGGTCCTCCAGCGAGTCGAAGTCGACGGTGACGCAGTACGGCGTGCCGATCTCGTCCTGGCGGCGGTAGCGGCGGCCGACGGCGCCGGCGTCGTCGAAGTCGACGTTCCAGTTCCTGCGCAGCTCGGCCGCCAGCTCGCGGGCGACCGGCGAGAGCCGCTCGTCGCGCGAGAGCGGGAGGACGGCGGCCTTGACGGGCGACAGGCGCGGGTCGAGGCGCAGGACGACGCGCCTGTCCACCCCGCCTTTGGCGTTGGGCGCCTCGTCCTCGCCGTAGGCTTCGACGAGGAACGCCATGAGGGAGCGGGTCAGGCCGGCGGCGGGCTCGATGACGTAGGGGATCCAGCGCTCCCCGCTGGCCTGGTCGAAGTAGGACAGGTCCTTGCCCGAATGCGTCGAATGCGTGGACAGATCGAAGTCCGTGCGGTTGGCGATGCCCTCCAGCTCGCCCCATTCGGACCCCTGGAAGCCGAAGCGGTACTCGATGTCGACCGTCCGCTTGGAATAGTGGGAGAGTTTTTCCTGCGGGTGCTCGTACAGGCGCAGGTTCGCCGGGTCGATTCCCAGGCCGACGTACCATTCGCGGCGCTGGTCGATCCAGTACCGGTGCCATTCCTCGTCAGTGCCGGGTTCGACGAAGAACTCCATCTCCATCTGCTCGAATTCGCGCGTGCGGAAGATGAAGTTGCCCGGGGTGATCTCGTTGCGGAAGGACTTCCCGATCTGCCCGATCCCGAACGGCGGGCGCTTGCGCGCCGAGGTCATGACGTTCTGGAAGTCGACGAAGATGCCCTGGGCCGTCTCGGGGCGCAGGTAGTGCAGGCTCGACTCGTCCTCGACCGGCCCCAGATGGGTTCTGAGCATCATGTTGAAGTCGCGCGGCTCCGTCCACTGCCCGCGCGTGCCGCAGTTCGGGCAGGCGATCCCGGCGAGCTCGACCGAGTCGGGGTCGTCGATCCCCTTCCTGGCGGCCGCGTCCTCCTGCATCTGGTCGACGCGGAAGCGCTTGTGGCACGAGAGGCACTCGGTGAGCGGGTCGTTGAAGACGCCCACGTGGCCGGAGGCCACCCACACCTCGCGAGGGAGGATGATCGAGGAGTCGAGGCCGACCACGTCGTCGCGCGAGGTGACCATGTGCCTCCACCACTGGCGCTTGATGTTCTCCTTGAGCTCGACGCCCAGCGGACCGTAGTCCCACGCGGACCTCGTGCCGCCGTAGATCTCGCCGCAGGGGAAGACGAAGCCGCGCCGCTTGGCCAGGGCGATGGCGTTGTCGAGGCGGGATGGGGCCTTTCTGGCCATATGGCCGTGCTCCTTTCGTAGCCGCGCTCCGGTGGCGCGGAAGCCGTCCGCGCCGTCAGCGGCGCACGAAATGCCTCGATTCTACCCGCGAGGGGCAGGAAGCGGATCCAGGCCGCTCGAGTGTTGGGAGCCGGGTTGCGCAGACCGCCCGATCCGGCCTGCGCGGTTCGTCCCGCTCCGCGCCCGGCGGCGCCGACCGCGACCGGCGGTTTTGACATCGATTCCGAACTGAGATGATAATCGTTCTCATGCAACGTTCTCCTTTCTCGCGACTCTTCGCCTTCCTCTCGACGCTCGCCCTATGCGCAGGCTTGGCCTCCTGCGGCTCTTCGACGAAGGAGAGCGACGGCGCAGCGAAGAAATCGGGGGGCAAACTCAACGTCGCCACGTCCTTCTACCCCGTCCAGTGGCTCGTCCAACAGATCGGGGGCGACAAGGTCACGGCCACGTCGGTGACCCCCGCCAACGTCGAACCCCACGACTACGAAATCTCCCCCGCCCAGATCGCCAAGCTCGGCAAGGTCGACGCGCTCGTCTACGTCAAGGGATTCCAGCCCTCCCTCGACGAGGCGGCCGAGGCCCTCAAGGGCCCGAAGATCGTCGACCTGTCGGGCTCGGTCGACCTCGTCCACCACGAGGGCGTCGAATCCGAGCACCACGAGCACAAGGACGGCGAGGGCCACGCCCACAAGCATGCCCACAAGAGCGGATCCGAGGACCTCGACCCGCATTTCTGGCTCGACCCCGTCCGCATGGGCAAGGCGGCCGACCGGGTGACCGAGAGGCTCGCGAAGGCGGACCCGTCCTCGGCCGAGACGTTCAAGGCCAACGCCAAGAAGCTCAAGGAAAGGCTCGGCGCCCTGAACGGCTCCTACGACAACGGCGTGAAGACCTGCCAGCGCCGGGCGATCGTCACGACCCACACGGCCTTCGGCTACATGGCCGAGCGCTACAAGCTGACGCAGATCGCGCTGTCGGGCATCGACCCAGAGGCCGAGCCCTCCCCCGCGGTGCTCGCCCAGGTCAAGAAGTTCATCCAGGAGAACGGAACCACGACGGTCTTCACCGAGGAGCTCCTGCCCACCAAGACCGCCGAGGCGCTCGCCAAGGAGACGGGGATCAAGACCGACGTCCTCAATCCGTTGGAGTCCAAGCCCGACGACGGCGACTATATTTCGGCCATGGACAAGAACCTCAAGGCCATCCGGACGGCTCTAGGCTGCTCCTAAGCGGCAAGCGGCCGGCCCCGGAGGCCCGGGGCCGGCTCGGCCACGCGCCCGCGTGTGCGTCGCAGCCTTCGACGCGGAACGCGGGCTCCCCACCCACGACGCGATCCGCAGGAACGATGCACGACACCTCCTCTCCCCCGCCCATCTCCGTCTGCGACCTGTCGGTCGTCCTCGGCGGCGCCTCCATCCTGGACGGCGTGTCGCTGGACGTCCCGGCCGGCCAGTCCCTGGCCCTGCTGGGCGCCAACGGCTCCGGCAAGTCGACGCTCGTGCGGGCCATGCTGGGAATCGTCCCCGCCGCGGCGGGGACCGCCAGGCTCTTCGGCGCGAACGTCGCCGAACGCCGGAGCGTGCCCTGGCGGCGCATCGGATACGTGCCGCAGCGCGTGACCGCCTCGGCCGGCGTCCCCGCGACGGCTCTGGAGGTCGTGCGCTCGGGACTGCTCGGGCCGCGCAACCCGTGGGCGGACCGCGGGCCGAAGGCCAAGAGGCGGGCGATGGAGGCCCTGCGGGCCGTGGACCTGGCCGATCGGGCCCAGGACCACGTCCAGGTGTTCTCGGGCGGGCAGTCCCAGCGGGTCCTCATAGCCCGCGCCCTCGTGCGCGACCCGGACCTCCTCGTGCTCGACGAGCCGCTGGCGGGGATCGACAGGGACTCGCGGACGAGTCTGGCCGGCATCCTGGCCTCGCTGCGCGAGCGCGGCACGACGATCGTCACCGTCCTCCACGAGATGGGCGAGCTGGCCGAGCTCGTCGAACGCGCCGTGGTCCTCGCGGAGGGGCGCGTCGTCCACGACGGGCCTCCCCCGCGCCCCGTCCCCGGGCACGACCGTCCGGGCCACGAGCACGTCCACCCCCACGAGTCGGCCGAGCCGGCCGGCCACCACGCCCCCTCCCTGAGATTGGACCCCCGCTCATGATCGACGCCCTGGGCCAGATGCTCTCCTCGCCTCTGATGCAGCGAGCCCTCGTCGTGACGGTCCTCGTCGGGGTTTCCGCGCCCGTCATCGGCACCTACCTCGTCCAGCGGGGCATGGCGCTCATGGGAGACGGCATCGGCCACGTCTCCCTGACGGGGGTGGCGATCGGCTGGCTGACCGCCGGCGCCCTGAACCTGGCCCCCCGCGACGTCCTGGCGGTCCCCGGCGCGATCGCGGCCTCGATCGTCGGCGCGGTCCTCATCGAGCTCGTGCGCGCCCACGGACGCACCGGCGGAGACGTCGCCCTGGCCATGCTCTTCTACGGAGGCATCGCCGGAGGCGTCCTCCTCATGGGCCTGGCGGACAGCACCAGCGCGAACCTCATGCGCTACCTCTTCGGATCCGTCGCGGTCGTCCTGCCCGAGGACGTCCTGTACACGGCGGTCATGGCCGCGGCGATCCTGGCCGTCGGAATCGGCCTGCGCGGCCCCCTCTTCGCCCTCTCCCACGACGAGGACTTCGCCCGCTCGTGCGGCCTGCCCGTGCGCACGCTCAACGTCCTCGTGGCCGTCGTCGCGGCCCTGACGGTCTCGGTCGCCATGCGGGTCGTCGGAGTGCTCCTCGTCTCGGCCGTCATGATCGTCCCCGTGGCCATCGCCCAGCTGCTCTCCCACTCGTTCGTCCGCACGATGGCGATCTCCATGGGCATCGGCGTCGCGGTGTCGGTCGTCGGACTGGTCACGACGTACTTCAAGGCCCTGCCCTCGGGCGCGACCATCGTCATCATGCTCATAGCCCTGTATATAATGGCGGCGGTGGGACGCGCCGCCGTCGGCGTCTGCGTCCGCCGTTAGGACTCAGGTGAAGCATGCCCGCCCGCACACGCAACACGGCACAGCGCCAGGCCATCTCCAAGCGCCTGGAGGAGCTCTCCGTGTTCGTATCGGCCCAGCGGCTGCACGAGGAGTTGGCCAGGGGCGGCACGAAGATCGGCCTGGCGACCGTCTACCGCACGCTCCAGACCCTGGCCTCCGACGGCACGGTGGACACCCTGCGGACCGACTCCGAGATCCTCTACCGCTACTGCGGGACGGATTCGCACCATCACCACCTCGTGTGCAGGCTCTGCGGGAAGACGGTCGAAGTGGCCGGCAGCCAGATCGAGGCCTGGGCCAACCAGATCGCCTCCGAGGCGGGCTTCGTCGACGTCGAGCACACCGTCGAGCTGATGGGCACGTGCGCCTCCTGCGCGGCGAACCGTTCCTGAACCGCATGCGTGTCGCTTAAACTCCCCCGTATCCACAACGTTCCCCGGCATGCCGCCGAAGTGGTGTCGCAAAGACGCCTACGTTAGAATCGCAGCATGCACAAGGCTATCGGCCACTTGGTGGCGACCGGTCCCTTCCCCGTCGTCTTCCTCGTCATGGTCCTGCTGGTCGCCTCCCGCTCGAACCTCGTCTACGGGATAGGCAGGTACGGCAGGCTGCTGACGATATCGGGCGCCGAGCCGGCCGCAGGCCCGCGGCGCCGGGTGTGGCTGTGGGCCAACGCCGGGGCGACCCAGCGGGCCATGGACAACATCCGCCGTCGCGGCTGGATCGTCATCTCCCTGTCCTATCTGACGGTGGGGATCCAGACGATCGTCAACGTCGCGGCCGGGGTCGTCGGCCTGTCGTGGCCGCGCTACGTCCTGGCCGCGATCCCCGGATGGCTCGCCTGGGCGCTCATCTACTCGACGATCGGCTACGCGGTGTGGAGGGCCGCCGTCGCGGCGGCCGCCGGGTCGCCGGTCAGGATCGCGGTCATCGCGACGGCGCTCGCCGCCGCCGTCGCCTTCCTCGCGGTGCGCAGGCTCCGGCGTTCGCGCCGGGCTCACGGCGCGTCGCAGGACGGGTGATGGAGAGCGTCGAGGCCCGCCTGCCGATCAGGCTCGGGCAGTTCGTCAAGCTCGCCTCGCTCGCCTCGACCGGCGCCGAGGCCGGCGAAGCCGTCAGGGCCGGGGACGTCACCGTCAACGGCCGCGTCGAGACGAGGCGCGGGCACCGGCTCGCCGACGGCGACGTCGTCGCCCTCCGCCTGCCCGGCGGGGGCGAGGCCGCGGTCAGGCTCGTCGCCGCGCCCTCCGAGCGCCGGTGAGCCGGCCCGTCCGCCGCGCCGACGCCGAACGGGCCGGGCGTCACGCCCTCAGGCAGTTGCGCCCGAGAAGCACCCGCAGGTCGGAGAAGAGCCCGTCGCCGCGGCTGACGTAGTACTCCTCGGCGACCTGCACGACGCTCGTGAGGCCGGGCCGGTGGACGTGGAGGCGGACCGGGGCGGCGCCCGGGTACAGGGAGAGGACGCCCGCCAGGGAGCTCATGAGGTCCGCCGTGCACATGCGCTCGGGCAGCTGGATGTCGACCGGGGCGTCCGGGATGTCGGCCTGGGGAAGCGTCATGCTCTGAGCCGAGAGCTGGAGGGAGCCGTCCCTGTACTGGACCCGGCACGTCACGACGGCGACGGCGTCCTGGGCGAGCATGGTCGAGACCGTCTGGTAGGTGGCCGGGAAGAAGTTGATCTCGACGCTCCCCGTCAGGTCCTCGAGCATGATGGTCGCCCACAGCTTACCGTTCTTCTTCGACACGCGCGGCTGGACGGACGTGATGAGCCCGGCCAGCGCGACGCTGCCGCCGTCGCGGGGGCCGTCCTCGTCGTTGACGAGCCGGACGATCGTCGTGTCGGCCGCGCGCTCCAGGGTGCGCTCCATGCCGGAGAGCGGATGGTCGGAGACGTACAGGCCGAGCATGTCGCGTTCGTGGTCGAGCTTGACCTTCTTGTCCCATTCGGGCAGGTCGGGGACGACGACGTGCACCCCCAACCCCAGGTCGGCGTCCGCACCGCCGAAGAGGTCGAACTGGCCGGCCGCCTCGTTCTTCTTCAGCGAGACGACGGCGTCGACGGCCTCCTCCGCCTTCGTCAGGAGCGCGCGCCGCGAGACGCCCATGGAGTCGAAGGCGCCGGCTTTGACCAGGCATTCGATCGCCCGCTTGTTGCACACCTGGAGGGGGACCTTGTCGAGGAAGTCCTGGAACGAGGTGAACTGCCCCTTCTGTCTGCGGGCCTGGACGATCCCCTCGACGACGTTGGCCCCGACGTTGCGGACGGCCGACAGGCCGATGCGGATCTCGTCGCCCACCGGGGAGAAGTCCGAGTCGGACTCGTTGACGTCGGGCACCAGGACGGTGATGCCCATGCGCCGGCACTCCCCCAGGTAGAGGGCGAGCTTGTCCTTGTTGTCCTTCTTCGAGGTCAGGAGGGCGGACATGAACTCGACCGGGTAGTTCGCCTTGAGGTAGGCGGTCCAGTAGGAGATCACCCCGTAGCAGGCCGAGTGCGACTTGTTGAAGGCGTACTGGGCGAAGGGCACGAGGGTGTCCCACAGCGTCTTGACGCATTCCTTCGAATAGCCGTTGGCCAGCATGCCCGCGGAGAACCCCTCGAACTGCTTGTTGAGCACCTCGCGGTTCTTCTTGCCCATGGCCTTGCGCAGCGTGTCGGCCTGCCCCATGGTGAAGCCCGCGCACACCCGCGCGATCTCCATGACCTGCTCCTGGTAGACGATCAGGCCGTAGGTCGTGGCCAGGATCTCCCCCAGAGGCTCGGCCAGTTCCGAATGGACCGGCGCGATCTCCTGGAGGCCGTTCTTGCGCAGGGCGTAGTTCGTGTGGGAGCCCATCCCCATCGGGCCGGGCCTGTAGAGGGCGGAGACGGCCGAGATGTCCTCGAACTCGGTGGGCTTCATCTGCTTGAGCAGGGTGCGCATGCCCGAGCCGTCGAGCTGGAAGACGCCGAGTGTGTCGGCCCGCTGGAGAAGCTCGAAGGTCTTGCCGTCGTCGAGGCCGACCTCCTCTATCTTGACCGGCGGCTTGCTGTTGTACTCGATGTTCTTCAGGGTGTCCTCGATCGTCGTGAGGTTCGACAGGCCGAGGAAGTCCATCTTCAGGATCCCGAGCTCCTCGCACAGCGGGTATTCGAACTGGGTGATCGTCGCGCCGTCGGAGGGACGCTTCATGATCGGGATGACGTCCATGAGGGGGGCGGAGGACATGAGCACCGCGCAGGCGTGCACGCCCCACTGGCGCGTCAGCCCCTCCAATCCCTTGGCCAGCTCGAAGGCGCGCCCGGCGTCGGCGTCGTCGGCCAGGAGGCTGCGGAAGTCCCCGGCCTCCACGTAGCGCTCGGCTTTGTCGTTGTAAACGTCGGCCAGGGCGATGTCCTTGCCCTGGACCGACGGCGGCAGGGCCTTCGTCAGCCGCTCGCCCATCTCGAAGGGGTAGCCGAGCACCCGCGAGGCGTCCTTGAGGGCCTGCTTGGTCTTGATCGTCCCGAACGTGACGACCTGCGCGACCTTCTCCGCGCCGTACTTCTTCTCCACGTACTCGATGACCTCTCCGCGGCGGCGCTCGTCGAAGTCGACGTCGATGTCGGGCATGGAGATGCGCTCGGGGTTGAGGAAGCGCTCGAAGAGCAGCCCGTGGGCGATCGGGTCCAGCTCGGTGATCTGCAGGGCGTAGGCCACCATGGAGCCCGCGCCGGAGCCTCGTCCCGGGCCGACCCGGATCCCGTTGCGCTTGGCCCACAGGATGTAGTCGGAGACGACGAGGAAGTAACCCGGGAACCCCATCTCCAGGATCACCCCCACCTCGTAGTCGGCCCGCTCGCGCACCGGGGCGGGGATGGCCTCGCCGAAGCGCAGGTGCAGGCCGCGCTCGACCTCCTTGACGAACCACGACGTGATGTCCTCCCCGGCCGGGACGGGGAATTCGGGCATGTAGTTGGCCCCCTCGGCGGCGGTGGTGAAGGAGACGTTGCAGCGTTCGGCCACGAGCAGCGTGTTCTCGCAGGCCCCCGGGAGGTCGCCGAACAGGTCCCACATGTCCTCGGTGGACCGCAGGTGGTAGCCGGTTCCGTCGAAGGTGAAGCGGTCGGGGTCCTGGAGGGTCGAGCCCGAGTTGATGCACAGCATGGCGTCCTGGATGGGCCCGTCCTCGGCCCTGACGTAGTGGGAGTCGTTCGTGGCCAGGAGGGGCGCGCCGATCTTCCCGGCCAGGTCGAGCAGCTCGCTGCGCACCCGCCGTTCGATGGCGTTGTCGTGGTCCATGACCTCGACGAAGTAGTTCTCGCGCCCGAACAGATCCTGCATGCGGCCGGCCGCGGCGTAGGCCTCCTCGAACTGGCCCAGGCGCAGCCGGGTCTGGACCTCCCCCGAGGGGCATCCGGCGGTGGCGATGAGGCCCTCGTGGTAGGTCTCCAGGAGGTCCATGTCCATGCGGGGCCATTTGCCCATCTGGCCCTCCAGGGAGGCCAGCGAGGCCATGCGGAAGAGGTTGTGGAGCCCCCTGTTGTCGTAGGCGAGGAGCGTCAGGTGCGTGTAGGCGCCGCGCGCGGAGACATCGTCGGAGCGCTGGGTCTCGTCCCCCCACAGGACGCGGTCCGAGCCGCGCCGGGACGTGCCGGGGGTCATGTACGCCTCGACGCCGATGATCGGCTTGACTCCGGCGGCTTCGCACTCCCGGTAGAACTCGTAGGCCCCGAAGCAGTACCCGTGGTCGGTGATGGCGATCGCCGGCTGGCCCTGCGCCTTGGCCTCGGCCACGAGTTCGCCGATCTTCGCCGCCCCGTCGAGCATGGAGTACTCGGTGTGGACGTGCAGGTGCGCGAAGTCTTTGGATGTCATGCGGCAAGTCTAGTGGCGGGCCCGGCGGCCGTTAAGGGCCCGTCGCCTGGCGCGCCGAATCCGCCCGGACGCGTCGCCCAACCGTCGAGGCTCGGAGCCCGGCCGAATCCGCCCGTCGCCGGGCGGTCATCCGCGGACGCGCTCCCGCATGCCCTCGAGCGAACGGGCCAGGTCCTCCGGGTAGTCGGAGAAGAACTCGACCCACTCCCCGCTCGCCGGGTGCTCGAAGCCGAGTCTGACGGCGTGGAGCCATTGACGGTCCAGGCCGAGCCGTTCCGCCAAGACGGGGTCGGCGCCGTACACGGCGTCCCCCACGCACGGGTGGCCGACGGCGGACATGTGGACGCGGATCTGATGGGTGCGCCCGGTCAGGAGGCGTACGTTGAGCAGGCTGGCGGAGGGCATCGCCTCCAGGGTCTCGTAGCCGGTGACGGCGTTCCTGCCGTCCTCGCGCACCCCCATCTTCCACCGGTGGCGGAAGTCCCGCCCGATGGGAGCGTCGATCGTGCCCGCCGTCGGGTCGGGATGGCCCTGGACCAGGGCGTGGTATGCCTTGTTCACGGTCCGGTCGCGGAACGCCCGCTTCAGGAGCGTGTAGGCGAGCTCGGACTTGGCCACCACCATGCACCCCGACGTGCCGACGTCGAGTCGGTGGACGATTCCCTTGCGCTCGGGCGGGCCGGAGGTCGTCAGCCTCGTCCCCTCGGCCAGGAGGGTCCCCAGCACGTCGGGGCCGTCGAAGTTCAGGGACGGATGGGCGGCCATCCCCTGCGGCTTGTCGACCACGACGATGTCCCCGTCCTCGAACAGGCGCGGCAGGCCCGCCGGGCTCGGCCGCGGCTCGACGACCGCCGGCTCGGGCACGAGGATCTCCACCACGGAGTCTTGCTGAGCGCGGTCGGACTTGGAGGCGAGGCGGCCGTCGATCCACACCCCGCCCGTTTCGACGACTTTCGCGCACGCCGCCCTGGACATCCCGGTCATGCGCGCAAGGACGGCGTCCACCCGCTGCCCGGCGAGCCCTTCGGGCACCGGGTAGTAGCGCCGCTCAGCCATCCCCGCCGTCTTCGCCCGCCTGCGCGCCGGTCCCGCCGGCCGGGATGCGGCCGAGGTCGCCATCCGACTGCGACCCGTTGCGGGTCTCGCCGCCTCCCGCGCTCCGGGCGTCTCCGCCCCGCTCGCCGGAGCCGTCGCCGCCGTCGAAGAAGGAGATGGCCAGGAGCGCGAGGATGCCTCCGACCAGCGCGATGTCCGCGACGTTTCCGACGAACCAGTCGGAGTAGCCGATGAAGTCCACGACGTGTCCGCGCCCGACGCCCGGCTCCCGGACGAGCCGATCGGCGAAGTTGCCCGCCGCGCCGCCCCAGACGACGCCGAGGGCTATCGCCCAGGGAGCCGACCGGCTACGCGCGATGACGAACGGCAGGGCGAGGACGACCGCGCAGGAGACGGCCGTGAACACCCAGGTGGCCCCGGTGCCGAAGGAGAACGCCGCGCCGGGGTTGAAGTGGAGGGTGAACGTGAGGAACCTGCCCAGCACGCGCACCGTCCGCCCGTCCCCCAGATCGTCGAGCGCCCACTGCTTGCTCGCCTGGTCGACGGCGAGCGTCACGAGGGCGCAGGCGAACGCAGCGACGACAGGCCCGCGACGCCTCCCTGCCCCGGACTCCTCTGTCGTCACTGCGTCCTCCCCGACGACGGGCGGCGGCAGCCCGCAGCTGCCGCCGCCGCGCGGTCGCTACTCAGCGCTGCTCGCCGGTAGGCACGGAACCGACCTCCACGTCCGCCAGGAGCGACTCGAGGTAGCTCTTCAGGCGAGTCCGGTAATCGCGTTCGAAATCGCGGAGCTCGGAGATCTTGCGTTCGAGCAGGCCCCGCTCTTGTTCAAGTTGCGTGAGAGTGCGGTTGTGCTGTTCTTCGGCCTCGGCGATGATCCTCTGGCCCTCGGTGTTCGCCTCGGTGAGGATCCGCTCGGACTCCGCCTTGCCGTCGCTGATGTACTTGTCGTGCAGTTGCTGGGCGAGGGCGAGCATTCCGGTGACGGCCGTCGCGTCGTTGCCACCCGACGCTCCCCCTCCGGTCGGAGCGAAAGAGGCGGTGTTGGCAGCGGAGTACGGAGCGTCCGCGGGTGCGCCGGGGGCCGGGGTGCCCGCGTTCTCCAATTCGGTGATGCGAGCCTGGGCGACCTTCAGCTGGTTCTCAAGCTCGGTCTTCTGCTTGGTTAGCTGCGCGATCGTCTCGGCGACCTCATCCAGGAAGTAGTCGACCTGGTCCAAGTCGTAGCCCTGTTCCACGGATGCGGGCGTTTTGAAACGAGCGTTCAGAACATCGGATTCAGTGAGCAGCGCCATGTGTGTCATTCACCTCTATGAGTCGGGTAACTTTCCTGAGCGGGCGAAGAACGCCGCCTACAAATAGGCTACCCGAAATTGGTACCGATGTTCACCGTGTGAATGATGATCTTCGCGCTGAGCAAACAGCACGAAGGGGAGTTTTCCGCGGAATGGCCGGGAAAACTCCAGCTCTAACTTTTGTGAAATTCGATCGGGATTGGGAGGGATCCCCCTTCGAAACGGGCCCGGACGAAGCCTCGACCCAGACGATGGTCCCACCCGCCCGTCCGCTCCGCGGGCCCGGAGTCACAGGGCCAGGAGGATCCTCGTCAGGAGACTCAGGGCCAGGATGAGGACGATGAATCCCAGGTCGAGCGCGATCGCCCCGATCCTGAGCGGCGGGATGAACCTGCCGAGGAACCTCAGGGGAGGATCGGTCAACCGGTAGACCGCGTTCGTCGCCAGGAGCCCCACGCCGCTCGGCCGCCAGTCCTGGGCCGTCATCTCGACGATGTCGAGGACGACCCGCGCCAGGAGAACGAAGAAGTAAGCCTGGACGACCGCGATGAGTACTCCGATGACGAAGGACATCAGAACGCCGACGCACCCTCCGCGGCATGCTCATCCATCGTCACGGTGTGAGGAGTCATGAGCAGGACGTCGTCGGAGACCTTGTTGAGCTGGCCCTCCAGCCCGAAGCACAGGCCCAGGGCGAAGTCGACGATCCGCTTGCGGGTCTCGTCGTCGGCGTCGGTGAGGTTGAGGATCACCGGCAGCCCCGAGCGGTACTGGACGGCGAAGGCCCTGACTTCGGAGAAGGAACGCGGATGCACGGTCACGATGCGCGCGAGTTGCGGCACCGAGGAGACGGAGTGAATCGGGGTGACGTCAGCCTCGTACTCCTCGTCGGAGTACTCGTCGTAGGCGTCGTCATACTCCTCGTATTCCTCGGAGTTCAACGTCGCTTTGTCTACAAAGCGCTGAAACATTCCCATTGGCAGCTTCTCTTTCACTCGTGATCATCTGCCCCAACAACGTATTTCACTTTTCTCCGCGGACCGGCGATTTAGGCGGGCGTGTCGCGAGTTGCCTCCGCGATTCCGGCGAAACGCCCGGCCTTTCCGCCCGCGGCGCAAGCGCGGCGATGCGAGAAGTACGCCGGGTCCTCGAAGGTGCAGACGCCGAGCAGGCGGACCTCCTCCACGCCCCGGGACGCCAGTTGCCGGACGAGGGCACGGGGGATGTCGACGGAGGGAGTCCCCCACGAGGTCGTGGCCGCGGCCCCCGGCGCGAGGGCGTCGGCCTCGTCTCGCATGGACGGCGGGACCTCGTAGCATCGGCCGCAGATCGACGGGCCGAGCACCGCCGAGACGTCCTCGCCTCCGCGCCTTCGCAGCTCGTCCACGGCCTTGACCGCGATTCCGGCGAGAAGGCCGCCGCGCCCCACGTGGACCGCGGCCGCCAGCGGGCGGTTCCCGGTCAGGAGGAGCAGCGGCACGCAGTCGGCCACCATGACGGCGGCGGCCGATCGCCCGGCGCCGGGATCGACGACGAGTGCGTCGGTCGCCTTCGCGGTGACGCCGGCCCGCGCCGCCGCGAGGGCGTCGCCGTGGACTTGGTCCATCCAGGCCAGTCCGGGCGCCTCGAGTTCGAGCAGCCTCCGGTTCTCGGCGACCGCCCCGGGGTCGTCGCCTACGTGGAAGCCCAGATTGAGACCGGCGTAGGAGCCCGTCGACACACCGCCCGCGCGGGCGGTGAACCCTGCGCGCAGGCGGCCTCCGGGGACCTCGCGGTCGACGACCCATTCGACGAGTCCCATGCCCGTTCCTCCCCGCGCAGGCGATCCCGCCCACGCTTCGATGCGATCGGCTCTCCCGCTCTGCGGCGGGCTCGTGGCCGGACCGTTACTTGTTTACTTGTCGTCGAAGAGGAATGCGGGGATATCCAGATCGCGGCTGTGCCGCGGCCGATCCTTGACGACCGGCGGGATGACGGGCTCGGGATCGTGGACGGGGGCGATCGTCGGGCTGGGCGCCACCACGGGGGCGTCGGCCACGGGTCGAGTCGGCGTGGCGAAGCCGCTCGTGGCCGGCGAATCGCCCGACCGGTCGTCGATGTGGGCGGGGATGCTGGGCACGGCCTGGGCGTGGGAGGCCGTGCGGCTGACCTGGTACTCCTCTTCGTCGGGTTCGTCGAAGCCGGCGGCGATGACCGTGACCCGGACCAGGTCGCCCAGCGAGTCGTCGATGATGTGGCCGAAGATGATGTTGGCGCTGGGGTCGGCCGCCTCCTGGACGAGCTTGGAGGCGTTGTTCATCTCCGTCAGCGAGAAGTTCTCCCCCGACTGGAAGGACAGGAGGACCCCGTGCGCGCCGTCGATGCTCGCCTCCAGCAGAGGCGAGGAGATGGCCGCCTCGGCCGCGCGCATGGCCCGGTCGTCTCCCGTCGCCTCGCCGATGCCCATGAGGGCCGTCCCGGCGTCCTTCATGATGGCCTTGACGTCCGCGAAGTCGAGGTTGACCAGGCCGGGGATCGTGATGAGGTCCGAGATGCCCTTGACGCCGTTGCGCAGGACCTCGTCGGCCAAGTGGTAGGCCTCCAGGACTGTGAGGTTGTCGTCGGCGATCTCCAGGAGGCGGTCGTTGGGGATGACGATGAGGGTGTCGACGGACTTGCGCAGCTCGGCCAGACCCGCCGTCGCGTTGTTCGCGCGCTGGCGCCCCTCGAAGGCGAAGGGACGGGTGACCACCCCGACGGTCAGGGCGCCGATACTCCGTGCGATCTCGGCGACGACGGGCGCCGCGCCGGTGCCCGTGCCGCCGCCCTCGCCGGCGGTCACGAAGACCATGTCGGCGTCGTCGAGGGCGGAGCGGATCATCTCGGAGTTCTCCTCCGCCGCGCGGCGGCCCACCGCGGGATCCGCGCCGGCGCCCAGGCCGCGGGAGACCTCCCTGCCGATGTCGAGCTTCGTCTCCGCCTCTGACTTGACCAGGGACTGCCCGTCGGTGTTGATGGCGATGAACTCGACGCCGGCAAGCCCGTCCTGGATCATGCGGTCGACGGCGTTGACGCCGCCGCCGCCGACGCCGATGACCTTGATGTTCGCACCATTGTTGAGAGCGGGCATCGTTCCATCATTCCTTTCAAACCTCAAGCGCTACTTGAGGGTTTTCGCATCTGGCTTCGCGGACAAGGTAAAGGTCATGCTCACGCGGTTCAACGACCCGGCGGGGCGTGTCGCGAACTCGGATCGCCCCGGCCCCGGCGCGGCGGATCGGCGCGGTCCGCGCCCGCCCGGGTCCCCTCCACGCCGGCCGGAGGCCCCTGACGGCCGGAGAGCGGCGTGGATCCCGCCGCAGTGACGCGGGACCGGAGGAGTCCTCGGCCGTCAACGACCTGCGGATGGGTCGGGGCCGGGCCCGAACGGCGGGCGGAGTGGGCGAGCAGGGGCCGGGCGCCGTGCCGGGCAGGGCCGCGGTCACTCCGTGACCGGGGCGTTGGGGGCCGAGACATCGTACTTCTTGGCTTCCTGTTTGAGCAGTATTCTCAGGACCGCGGCCTTGCGCTCGTTGTCCCTGGCCACTCCCCACACGACCGTGGCGCCGGATCGGAGGGTGAAGGACACCTGGTCGGTGCCGTCGATCGAGACGGTGTCGACTGCCTGCCGAGTCGGCTGGTCGAGCACGGCGAGGACCGTCGCCACGGCCTTCGCGGCGCGGGCGGCGTCCGTCCCGCCGAGTCTGAGCTTGGGGAGCTTGGCCGTCGTCGCCTGCGGCAGGCTCAGGCGCACCCCTTCGGCGTCGACGGCCGTGCACCCCTGCGACGCCTGCAGGCAGGCCACCGGCGTGCGGGCGGTCACCCTCACCGACAGGCCGTGGGGGAACCTCCGGGAGACGTCGGCGCTCTTGACCTGTGGCACGGCCTTCTTGACCGCGGCTTCGGCGGCTCGCGCGTCCAGGCGGACGAGGGGCGTTCCGTCGAAGCCGTCGAGGGCCCTGCCGACGTCCTTCGACGGCACGGAGCCCGCCGCCTCCCCGCTGACCTCGACGTCTCCCGAGCGGAAGGCCAGGAAGGGGCTGAAGCCGACGACCCAGACGAGCAGGACCGCGACCGCGGCGCACGCCCCGGCGACGGACCAGCGCCGGGTGAGGATCCTCCTCCTCTCCGCGCGGCGCTCCCGGCGCCTGGCGGACAGCTCGGACGGCGCCGACTCCCGCCCGGGGATGCGAGCCCTGACGCGCTCGGCCCACGCGGGGCGCGTGGCCTCGACCTCCTCGACGACGAGCCCCGCCGGCCGCTCCCCTCGACCGGAAGGGGCCGCCGGCCCAGAGGGCGCGCTCGGCCAGACGGCCCCGCGGCCGGCCCCCTCCTCCCCTGCAGCCTTGCCGCGTCGGCGCGACGGGCCGCTGGCCGGCCTCTGTCCGCCCGCATCGCGCGGGCTCCCGCCGTTCGCGTCCTGAGGGTCTGCGTCGGCCGCTTCGCGCGGATTCGCACGGCCGGCCCCGCGCCGGGGCCCGCCCGCCTTGCGGCCGCGGTCCGCTCCGCGGCCGGTCTCCTGCGCCTGGCGGCCCTCCTCCGCCCTCCTCCGGTTCGGGAGGCGCCCGGTCGGCCGCCGCGGCGGCCTCACGGCGCCCCGATCGTCTCGAGGATGACCGGCGCCAGCTCGGTGACGTCTCCCGCCCCGACGGTCAGGACGAGGTCGCCGGGAGCGCACCGGGAGGCGATGGCTCGGGCGGCCTCCAGCCGGTCGGCGACGTACTGGCCCGCGCCGGCCATGTGCGAGGTGATGAGGTCGCCCTCCACGCCGTCGACCGGGTCCTCCCGCGCGCCGTAGACCGAGGTGACGACCACGTCGTCGGCCAGGCCGAGCGCCCGGGCGAACTCCCGAGCGAACTCCCGGGTGCGCGAGTACAGGTGCGGCTGGAACAGCACCCTGACGGCGCCGTCGCCGACCACGTCGCGGGCCGTGCGCAGAGTCGCCTCGACTTCCGTGGGATGGTGGGCGTAGTCGTCGACCACCCTCACCCCCGAGGCGACGCCTCTCAGCTCGAAGCGCCGTCCGGTCCCGGCGAAGCCGGCCAAAGCGGCGGCCATCTCCCGCCTGCCGACGCCCAGCTCCACCCCGGCCGTCCAGGCGCCCGCGGCGTTGAGGAGGTTGTGCTCGCCGACCACGCCGAGCTCGATCGTGACCGCCCCGTCGCCGTCGTCGACCTCTCCGGAGATCCCCGAGGGGCCGCGGTCCGCGGCGCCCAGGCGGACGTGGCGCTCGACCCCGTCGACGCCCTGGCCGCGGCCGTAGGAGACCGCCCGTATGCCTTCCGAGACGGCCTGCGCGGCCAGGCGGCGCGCACCGTCCGAATCGGCGCAGACCACGAGGAGCCCGCCGGGCACGATGCGCCGCGTGAAGTCCGCGAACGCCTCCTCGAAGGCCTCCCGGCTGCCGTAGTGGTCGAGGTGGTCGGGCTCGACGTTCGTCACGAGCGCCAGGCGGGGGGCGTAGTTGAGGAAGGACGCGTCGGACTCGTCCGCTTCGGCGACGAAGATCCGCCCGCCGCCGAGACGGCCGCCGCCTCCGACCCCCATGACGGTGCCCCCGATCGCCCACGAGGGGTCCAGGCCCAAGCCGTTCAGCGCGGTGGCGATCATCGCCGATGTGGTGGTCTTGCCGTGGGCCCCGGCGACGGCCACGAAGTCGCGGCCCGCGGCCGCCAACGCGAGGGCCTGGGACCGGTGCAGGATCCTCTGCCCCCGGCGGCGCGCGACGGCGAGCTCGGGATTCGACTCGCGTATGGCCGAGGAGACGACGACGGTCGCCTCCGGCGGGACGTTGGCGGCGTCGTGGCCGACGGCGACGGCCAGGCCCTCCTCGGCCAGGCGCCGGGTGACCTGGGACGCCTTGGCGTCCGAGCCGGACACGCGCGCTCCCTCGTCGGCGAGCAGTTCGGCGACGACGCTCATGCCCGCGCCTCCGATTCCGATGAAGTGGTAGGCGTTCATCCCTTCTCTCCCCCTATCCGGACGGCGAGGTCGGCGAGCCGCTCGGCGGCGTCGACGTGGCCCAGGCCGCGGCTGGCCGCCGCCATGGCCTCCAGGCGGGCGGCGTCGCCCACGAGCGGCAGGACGTCCCTCTCGAATGCGGTCAGATCGAAATCCCGGTCGCGCACGAGCGCGGCTCCGCCCGCGGCCACGACGTCGGCGGCGTTCCTCTCCTGCTCCCCGTTGCCGATGGGCAGGGGGACGAAGAACCCCGGCAGGCCCAGGGCGCACAGCTCGGCGACGGTCCCCGCGCCGGAGCGGCACAGGACGAGGTCGGCGGCCGCGTAGGCCTCCTCCATGCCCCGGAGGTAGTCGACCACGCGGTATCGCCCGTATCCGCCGGCCTCCCGGAGGGCGGCCCTGACGGCGCCGTCCTTGCCGCGCCCGGTCAGGTGCAGGATCTGCACGCCCGCCCGCCGGATCGCGGGAAGGCCCGAGGTCAGGACGTCGTTGAGATGCAGGGCTCCGAGGGAGCCTCCCGTGACGAGGAGCGTGGGGAGGCCGGGATCCAGGCCGAACCGCTCGGCGGCGCGCAGGCGCGGCGCGTCCGCGCCGCGCGCCCGGGTGCGGGCGAGGTCGGCGATCGCCGGGCGCAGGGGGAGCCCGACGGTCTGCGTGACGCCGGCCCTGGCGGCCAGCGGCGTCGAATCGAAGGTGAGCGCGACGGCCTCGGCGAAGCGGGCCCCGTAGCGGTTGGCCAGGCCCGGCTTGGCGTTCTGCTCGTGGACGACCACGGGGACGCCGAGGGCCTTCGCCGCCCGGTAGACCGGCGTCGAAGCGTACCCGCCGAAGCCGATGACGGCGTCGGCCCCGGCCTTCCCGAGGATCTCGGTCGCCTGGGCGACGGCCCGGCGGTAGCGGACGGGGAAGCGGAGCATGTCCATGTCGGGGCGCCGCGGGAAGGGGACGCGGACGATCGTGGACAGCTCGACGCCCGCTTCGGGGACGAGGTCGGCCTCCAGCCCCTCGGACGTGCCGACGGCGCGGACCGCGCACCCGCGCTCCCGCAGGGCGAGGGCAGTGGACAGGAGGGGGTTGACGTGGCCGGCGGTGCCGCCGCCGGCCAGGACGAAGCTCAGGCTCATATCGGCTATCCCTTCACGACGGCTCTGGCCCGGTAGGCGAGTCTTCTGGGGACTCGGAAGGAGGCCCGCACTCCGGGGGCGTCCATGGCGCACGCCACGGCGAAGCCGACGGCCAGCAGGCAGGCGACGACGGCCGACCCCCCTTGCGAGACGAGGGGCAGCGGGACCCCGAAGACGGGCAGCACGCCGGTGACGACGAGCATGTTGGCTATCGCCTGGCCGCACATCCACACGGCGATGCCGCCGCACGCCAGCGAGGCGAAGCGCGAGGGGTGCGCCAGGCAGATCCTCACCAGGCCCCATCCGAGCACGATGAACATCGCCACGACGACGAGGCAGCCGAACATGCCGAGCTCCTCTCCGATGACGGCGAAGATGAAGTCGTTCTGGGCCTCGGCCAGGTTCCCCGGCCACTTCTCGATTCCCGTGCCCAGGCCGCCTCCCGACAGTCCGCCCGAGCCGAAGGCCCACAGGGCGAAGTCGGCCTGCGTGGGGTTGAGCGCGTCCGGCTGGCTGAGCAGCGTGTCCAGGTACTCCTTGATCCGGGTGAGCCGGGACGGGTTCACGGCCACGAGCACGGCGGCCCCGAAGACCCCGAGCCCGCCGATCCACATGAAGTACCGTCCGGGCATGCCCGCCAGCCAGAAGATGCCCGCGCAGATAAGGGCGAAGACCATGGCGGTCCCCATGTCGAAGCCGGCCAGGACCGCGGCCAGGGCGGCGATCGCCCCCGTGCCGACGGGCATGGTGTAGCGCCCGCGCAGATGCGCCGGCCACGGCCACCACGTCGGCAGGAGGAACGAGGAGATCCGCCAGTCGTCCCGTCGCATTCCGCCGAGCCGGGCGGCCAGCCAGAGGATCGTGGCCAGCTTGAGGAACTCGGAGGGTTGGACGCGAATGGGCCCCAGGCTGATCCAGTTCGTGTTGCCCGCCACCGCGCTTCCCAGAGGGGAGAGCACGGCGAGCTGGAGGAGGATGCCGCACACGAAGACCGCGTCGGCCATGCGCTCGTACAGGCGCAGCGGGACGAAGGCCGCCGCGGCGGTCAGGACGACGCCGATCGCCGCGTACATGAGCTGCCCGTTGGCCGTGTTGAAGGCGGTGGGCAGGCCGTTGGCGTGCGCGTATCTGATGGCCGACGGGGCGGTGGCCGAGTAGACCATCACGATCCCGATGATCAGGAGGACGGTGGCCGAGACGAGGATGAGCGCGATCGCCTGGTGCATCGCGTCCCGGACGTCGCGGTCGACGGCGGCGGGCTCCCGGCCGGGGGCGTCGACGGCGCGGACGGGGGCGCGTTCGACCTCGCCGCCGGAGGATCCCGCGCGGGTCATCCGCCCGTGCGAGGCGGCGTCCCCGCGGGCCGGGCGCGGACGCCGACCGGCCTTCTGGGCCTTCGCCCCGAAGCGGGGCGGTCCGCCGCGGACGTCTCTAGCCATCCAGACTCCTCACCGCGGCGGCGAAGGCCTCCCCGCGTTCGGCGTACGAGGCGAACTGGTCCATCGAGGCGCAGGCCGGAGCCAGCAGCACCGTGTCGCCGGGCTCGGCCATCCTCCGCGCCGCGGCCACGGCCTCGGCCATGACGGAACCGGATCGCGGATCCACGTAGACGGCCGGCACGTCCGCGGCGCGGGCGAGCGCGCTGCGCCACGGCTCCTGGTCGACGCCGATGACCACGACTCCGCGCAGCTTGCCCGCGACGTCCTCGACGAGGCCGTCGAAGCGCGCGCCCTTGGCCAGACCGCCGACGATCCACACGGCCGTCCCCTCCTCCAGGGAGGCCAGACAGGCCCGCGCGGCGTGGGCGTTGGTCGCCTTCGAGTCGTCGACGTAGGCCACGCCGCCGACGCGGGCGACGGTCTCGATGCGGTGCCGGCCGGGGGCGAAGTCGCGAAGGCCCCGGCGCACGGATTCGGGCGGCGCGCCCGCCGCCCGGGCGAGCGCCGCCGCGGCTAGGGCGTCCCATACGACGTGCGCGGGCAGCCCGGGGCCGGCCGCCAGGTGGGCGAGGTCCTGAAGGGTGAACAGCTCGGCGGCTTCGTCGGGCCGTCCGGCGCCGTAGGCCCGGTCGGCGACGACGTCTCCGACGAGCCCGATCTGGCCGGCCGACGGAGGCCCGAGCGTGACGCCGACGGTTCGGGCGCCCGCGGGGGCGCCTTCGACCATGCGCGCGACCTGGCGGTCTCCCACCGGGTAGACGCGCGCCGAGCGGACGCGATCGTAGACGCGCGCCTTGGCCGCCCAGTAGGCTTCGCGGCTTCCGTGCCATTCGAGGTGGTCGTCGGCGACGTTGAGGCACACGGACGCCAGAGGCGAGACGGTGTGGGTGGTCCGCAGCTGGAAGGAGGAGAGCTCGACGGCGAAGGCGCGCGGGGCGTGCGGGCCCGTCTGCGTGACGGCCTGGACCGCCGGCGCGCCGATGTTGCCCACGGCCAGTCCGCCCAGCCCGGCCGCCCTCAGGATGGAGGCGGTCATTCCGGTGGTCGTCGTCTTGCCGTTCGTGCCGGTCACGCACAGCCACGGCGCGGCTTCTCCCCCGTCGACGGCCCGCAGCCGCCACGCCAGTTCGATCTCGCTCCACAGCGGGACCCCGGCGCCCTCGACGGCGGCGAAGAGCGCGCCGGTCTCGGGGACGGCCGGCGCGGGGATGACGACGTCGGGCTTCCACGCCAGCACCCGCGAGGCCAAGTCGGCGGGATCCTCCGAGTGCCCGGCGGCGTCGAGGGGGACGGCGTCCAAGCCGCCGAGGGCGTCCTCGGCGGCGTCCCATGCGCTCAGCCGGACCCGTCCGAGCCCGGCCAGGGCGGCCAGGCACCCCCTGCCCGACTTGCCCAGGCCGACGACGGCTATGCGCCTGCCTTCCAGCTCGTGCGCCCCCTGGGCCGCGCCGCTCACTGCTTCGCCACCCATTCGGCGTAGAAGAGGCCGAGCCCCGCGCACATGAGGAGCGCCTGGATGATCCAGAAGCGCACGACGACCGTCACTTCCTTCCACCCTTCGAGCTCGAAGTGGTGGTGCAGCGGCGCCATGCGGAATATGCGGCGCCTGGTCGCCTTGAAGAAACCGATCTGGATGACGTCGGAGGTCACCTCGATGACGAAGAGGCCGCCGAGGAGGACGGCGAGGACTTCGGTGTGGGTGAGGATGGACAGTCCGGCGAAGGCTCCGCCGAGGGCCAGGGACCCGGTGTCGCCCATGAAGATCCTCGCGGGCGAGGTGTTCCACCACAGGAAGCCGAAGCACGCGCCGACGAGCGCGGCGCACACGATGGCCAGGTCGCGCGGGTCGCGCACGTTGTAGCAGCCGGGCGCCGCGCTGAGCACTCCGACGCACGACTGGTTGGACTGCCACATGGTGATGACCGTGTAGGCGCCGAAGGCGAACATCGAGGCCCCGGTCGCCAGGCCGTCGAGGCCGTCGGTGAGGTTGACGGCGTTGGACCATGCGGTGATGAGGAAGTTCGCCCAGGCGATGAAGAGCACGAGGCCGAGGGCCGTGCCCGCGAAGGCCAGGTCCAGCCCCGAGTCCCGCAGGACGGAGATCCGGGTGCTGGCGGGGGCGCGGTTCTGGTTGTTCCGGAAGCGCAGGGCGAGGACCGCGAAGGTGATCCCGATCAGGCCCTGGCCGACGATCTTCATCCACGGGGTCAGCCCGAGCGACTGCCTGTGCCGTATCTTCGCCGAGTCGTCGAGGAAGCCGATGAATCCGAGCCCGACCATGAGGAAGAGGAGGAGCAGGCCCGAGACGTCGGGGGGCCGGCCGGTCACCCCGTTGCCGAAGGCGTAGCCGAGGACCGTGCCGAGGATGATCATGACGCCGCCCATCGTCGGCGTGCCGCGCTTGATCTGGTGGCTGGTCGGGCCGTCCTGCCTGATGAACTGCCCGTACTGCTTGGCGACGAGGAACCTGATGAACAGCGGCGTGCCAAGGAGCGTGACCGTCAGGGCGACGCCTCCGGCCAGGAGGATCGAGAGCATCACTTCGTCTCCTCTCGCAGGGCGTCGGCGATGCGCCACACGCCCGATCCGTGCGAACCCTTGAGCAGCACGGCGTCCCCGGGGGCGAGGGTCGCCCTCAGCCACGCCAGGGCGTCCGCTGCGTCCGGGGCGTCGTGGACGCCCACCCCGGCGTCCGCTGCGGCTTGCGACAGGGCCCGGGTGCCCGGCAGGCAGGCGAGCAGCGAGACCCCCGCCCGGCCGACCTCCTCGCCCAGGCTCGCGTGCTCCGCCTCGGATTCGCCGCCCAGCTCGAGCATCTCGCCCAGGACGGCCAGCTTGCGCCGTCCCGCGCCGATGCGCTCCAGGCCCTTCAGCCCGGCCCGCATCGAATCCGGGTTGGCGTTGTACGCGTCGTCGATGACGGTCGCCCCGCCGGCCTCGAAGACGTCCATGCGGTGCGGGCTGGCGGCGCTGTGCCGGCCGAGAGCCGAGGCGGCCTGCCGGGGGTCGACCCCCAGCGCGCGCGCCACGGCCGCGGCGGCCAGCGCGTTGGCCACATGGTGCTCGCCGACGAGGCGCAGGGTCACCGGCCATGCGCCCTCCGGGGTGACGAGTGTGAAGCTGGCGCGCCCGTCGGCTCCCGTCCTGACGTCGGCGGCCGAGACGTCGCCGCGTCCCGCGGCGGAGAAGGTCACGACCGGTCCGCGGGCCTTGGACGCCATGGCCGCAACGCGCTCGTCGTCGGCGTTGAGGACCACCGTCCCGCCCTCGCGGGTTCCCGAGACGAGCTCCGATTTGGCGCGCGCCACGTTGTCGATCCCGCCGAACTCCCCCAGGTGGGCGCGGGCGACGGCCAGGACCGCCGAGACGTCCGGCGGGGCGATCGACGTCAGGTAGTCGATGTTGCCGACGCGGTCGGCCCCCATCTCCAGGACGAGGGAGGCCGTGTCGGCCCCCGTGCGCAGGACGGTCAGGGGCAGGCCGAGCTCGTTGTTGAAGGAGCCGGGGGGCGCGACGACCGGGCCTCGGGAGGAGAGGAGGCCCGCCAGGAGGTCTTTGGTGGTCGTCTTGCCGACCGAGCCGGTCACGGCGACCACTCGCAGGTCCGGGTTGCCGGTCCGGCGGGCCCGTTCGAGGTTCGCTGCGGCGAGCCGGCCGACGGCGGCCTGGACGTCGTCGACGACGACGAGGCGTTCGGGAGGGGCGCCCGACGCCGATGCGGCCTGCGGGTCGGCCGTCACGACGGCGACCGCGCCGGCGGCCAGCGCCTGGCCCGCCAGGCTCGCCCCGTCGACGCGCTCGCCCTTGATGGCCGCGAAGACCTCGCCTTCGGACAGCCGCCGGGTGTCCGTCTCCAGGCCCCGGACAGCCTCGTCCGTCACGGCCGTGCCGGCGCGGCGGTGGAATCTGCCGCCGCAGTCCTCGGCCACGGCGGCGAGCTTGACCGGGATCATGCCCTCATCTCCTCCACTGCCCGCGTTCGGAGCGCACGCCGGGCTTCTGCGCGATCGTCGAGTTCGACGGGGACTCCGGCCACTTCCTGCACGGTTTCGTGACCGCGTCCCGCAAGGAGAATGGTATCGCCGTTCTCGGCCTCCCGAATGCAGCGGGCGATGGCCTCCGCCCGGTTGGCGATCTCGACGACGGGCGTGCCGTGGCCGAGCGCGCCGGCGATGACCTCCCGGCGGATGGCGGCGGGGTCCTCGTCGTGCGGGTCGTCGTCGGTGATGTAGACGAGGTCGGCGTGCGTGGCCACCGCCTCGCCCATGGCCGGGCGCTTGCCGGCGTCGCGCTGCCCGGCGGAGCCGGTGAGCACGATGAGCCTGCCGGCGGTCGAGGGGCGCAGGGCCCGCATGGCCTCGACGAGCGCCCCTGTGTTGTGCGCGAAGTCGACGACGACCCGGGGCCTGTCGGATATCGTCTCCATCCGGCCGGGGACGACGGGGCTGACGCCGTCGGGCAGAGCGCGGGCGAGGTCGTCCGGCGCGTATCCGGCGGTCAGCGCCATGGCCGAGGCGAGGGCGGCGTTGGCCACGTTGAAGCGGCCCGGCAGGGAGGTGGACGTGGCGAACCTGCGCCCGTCGGCGCTCTCCAGCGTGAAGTCCGGTCCGCCGGTCCGCGTGACGGTCCATCCGACGACGCCGTCGGGCAGATCGCCGCACGGGCCCTCCACCGCCAGCGCCGCGACCGTCCCCGGGAGCCTTCCCGCGGCCTCCGCCAGGAGGCGCCGGCCCCATCGCCCGTCGACGTTCACGACGGCGTGGCGACAGCGCTCCGGCGTGAACAGGCTCGCCTTGGCCCGGTAGTACTCCTCCATCGAGGAGTGGAAGTCCAGGTGGTCCTGCGTGAGGTTCGCGAACCCGGCGACCGAGAAGCGGACGGGGTCCGTGCGGCGCTGGGCGAGGGCGTGGCTGGACGCCTCCATGACCACGTCGGTGCCGCCCGCGCGGGCGTGGAAGGCCAGGTAGCTCTGCAGCTCGTCGGGCATCGGCGTCGTCAGGCGGGCGGGCACGACCGTGTCCGCCAAGCGGATCTCCACCGTCCCGATGAGCCCGCTGCGGCGCCCGAGGGCCGCGAGGATGGAGTCGAGCATGTAGGCGGTCGTCGTCTTGCCGTTGGTCCCGGTTATCGCGTAGGCGTCCAGCTGCGAGGCGGGCTCCCCCAGTATCGCGGCGGCGGCCCGCCCGAGCGCGGACGCCGGGGAGTCGACGACGAGGAGCGGGATCCCCAGCCCCTCGACGAGGGCGACCCCCTCGGAATCGGTCATGACGGCGCCGGCGCCCCGCTCGGCGGCGGCGGCGGCGAAGCGGGCTCCGTGGACGTGCGCGCCGGGCAGGGCGGCGAAGAGGTCGCCCGGGCGGACGGCCCGGCTGTCGGCGGTGACGGACTCCACGACGGCGTCGCCGCGGGCCCGGCCCCCCACCTCCCCCGCCAGGTGCGCGATGCTCGTGGGAGTGCCGGATTGCCTCCTGTATTCAGCCATTTCGGTTGCTCATTTCGGACTTGTACCAGGGGTACTTGTACAGCGGCGTGGTCGACGGCGCGATTCCCAGCTGCCGGACCGCGAAGGTCGAGACCTGCGAGAACACGGGGGCGGCGACTTCGCCGCCGTATCCTGCTCCGGAACCGTTATACACGACGACCGCCACGGCGATCTGCGGCTTCTCGGCGGGCAGGACGCCCACGAAGGTGCCGACCCTCTTGGTGAGGTTGCCGTTCTCGTCGGGCACCTGGGCGGTCCCCGTCTTGCCGGCGACGTTGTAGCCGGCGACCTTCGCCCGCCATCCCGTCGAGTTGGGGTCCGTGACGGCCTGCATCATCTTGAGCATCTCGCCGGCCGACTCCTCCGAGATCACCCGCTTCGGCTTGCCGGTGACCGTGGGCTTCTCCCTCCCGTCGGCCGATGTGACCGAGTCGATGATGTGGAGGGGGGCCTTCATCCCCTTGTTCCCCACGATCGAGGCCATCTGCCCGAGCTGGACGGTGGTCGTCGACCACCCCTGGCCGAACATCGTCGTGTAGTGCCCGCGCGGGCCCCACGTGTTCGGGGGCGTGAGCGCGCCCCGGGACTCGGCGGGAAGCTCGACGCCCGTCTTCTCCCCGAGGCCGAAGCCCTTCATGTACCGGTAGCGGACCTGGTCCTGGACCTTGTCGCCGACCTGGATGAGCCCCGTGTTGTAGGACTTGGCGAGGATGCCCGCGACGGTCATCGTCTCGGTGCCGTGGGGGTCGTTGTCGTGGACGGTCTCGCCGTTGGGCATGGTGATCGAGTACGGCACGGTGAACGTGGTCGTGGGGGTCACGGCCTTCTGGTCGATGCCCGCCGAGAACGTCACGACCTTGCCCGTCGATCCTGGCTCGACCGGGGCCTGCACGGCGCGCGAGCCCCAGTTGGCAGACGAGGTCGACCCCAGGTCGGCGGGATTGGGAGACTTCGAGTCGACCAGCGCGAGGATGCGCCCGGTGCCGATCTCGACGACGACCGCCGAGCCCCACTCGGCGTTGTTCGCCGCCACCGACTGGTCGACGGCCTGCATGAGCTGGTTCTGCAGGTCTCGGTCGATGGTCAGCTTCACGGTCGAGCCGTTCGTGGCCTTGACCTCGGTCCGGCGGCCGTTGGGGAGCACCGCTCCCCCGCCGGCGACCTCCACGGTCAGCTTGCCGTTCTTGCCCGCCAGGACGCTCTCCCGGGACTTCTCGATGCCCGCCTGGCCCTTGCTCGAGCCGGGCTCCTTGTCGGTCTGGCCGACGTATCCCAGCACGTTGCCCCCGACGGACCCGTTCGGGTATTCGCGCTTCATGTACTGCTCGGGCTCGATCCCGGCGATGCGCAGGGAGTTGATCTCGCGCCACAGTTCGGGCGAGACGTCCTTCTTCACGTAGACGAAGCTCGACTTCTTCGGCCCCCCCATGAGCAGGCCGCCCAGTTCTGCCCGGTCCATCTTGAGCAGCGGGGCGAGCTCTTCGGCTGCCGCCGCCGCGCCCGTCCCCGTGAGCTTGCCGTTCTTGTCGTACCGCTTGTACTGTCCGATGACCTTCTGGTTGACCCCGATGTTGTACCGCTCGACGGACGTGGCCAGCACGGCGCCCTTGGCGTCGACGATATCGCCCCGCTTGGCGTGCAGGGTGTAGGAGCGGGTGCGGAAGCCCGACGCCGCCCGCGACAGGGCGTCCGACCGCACGACCTGGAGGTCGAGCAGCCGGATGCCCAAGACGGCCACGCACGCGAAGAAGACGACGACGAGCACGCGCACTCTCCGCGCGGTCGGCGGCAGCTTGGCGAATCTCTCCGAGAAGGAGGCCAGGCAGGCGCGCAGGGCCGTGCGGCGCGCATGCGCATGCTCGCGGTTCCCGGATGCGCTCCGCTCGGACGACGTCGGGGTGGAATCGGCCATATGCTTCCTTCGTTGCCTCTCGTTACTTCACCTGCGACTTCCCCTGCGGCTCCACGGGGCCGACGACCTTTCCGGTCTGGAGGTCGATGTGGCGGACGTTCGCGGCAGGCTCCAATCCTAGTTGCCTCGCCCGCGAGGCGAGGCCCTGGGGCGTGGAGGCGGAGACCACGGAGTCGCGCAGAGTGGCCTCCTTGGCCGTAGCGGCGTTGAGCTCCTTCTGGACGGACTGCACTTCGTAGGCGGTGCCGACCATCCGAGTGTTGAGGATGAAGACCGTGCCGAACGAGCCGACGAACAGGAGCGCGCATACGATCACCGTCCCGAAGAAGCCGCGGGCGGGGGCGGGCGTGGGGACGAGCTTGAGGTTGGGAAGCCCCTGGATGACCGGACGGGTCTGCGATGCGCGGACGGCGGCTTCTCGGGTGGCTGGGATTGCGCTCATTTGTTGTAGTCACCTCATGACGTTGTCGCGTTGTGTGTGATGGTGCGCAGTTTTTCGGCCGCGCGCAGCCGGACGGAGGCGCTGCGGGGATTGGCCGCAGCCTCCTGGGCGGTCGCCTTCACAGCGCCTCGTGTGAGAAGGCGGAGGTAGGGCTCGTGGCCCTCGAGTTCGACGGGCAGGCCCGCGGGGGACGACGACGCCGCCCCCTTCGCGAATTCGCGCTTGACGATCCTGTCCTCGAGCGAGTGGTAGGACTCGACCGCGATCCTGCCTCCCACCGCGATCGCCTCGACGGCGCGGGGAACGGCGCGCTCGAGGACGGCCAGTTCGTCGTTGACCGCGATGCGCAGAGCCTGGAACGTGCGCTTGCAGGGGTTGCCCCCCGACCTGCGGGCGGGCGCCGGTATCGACTCCCTGACGATTCGCGCGAGCTGGCCCGTGCGCACGACGGGGGCCCGCTCGCGCGCCCAGACGATCCCCGACGCAATGCGCGCGGCGAACCTCTCCTCGCCGTATTCGCGCAGCATCCTCTCCAGCTCTCCGGCCGGCTCGCCGGCCAGGACGTCGGCAGCGGTCCGGCCCCGGGCTCTGTCCATGCGCATGTCCAGGGGGGCGTCCCGCGAGTAGGAGAAGCCCCGCTCGTCGCGGTCGAGCTGGAGCGAGGAGACGCCGAGGTCCATGAGGACCGCGTCGACTCGCCCCTCGCGTCCCCGATCCGCCGCCACGGAGGCGACGGCGTCGTAGGTCGCGTGGACTGCCGCGAACCGAGCGCCGAAGCGCGAGAGCCGTTCGCGTGCGATCTCGATCGCCTGCCCGTCGCGGTCGATGCCGATGACCGTCAGGCCGGGGAATCGCTCGAGGAAGGCCTCCGCGTGCCCGCCCATGCCGACGGTGGCGTCGATCATCACCGCTTCCCGGCCCGTCACGGCGGGGGCGATCAGCCGGACGCACTCCTCCGCGAGGACGGGCGTGTGCAGGGAGCCGGCCGCGCCCCGCGACCCGGGCCCCCCGGACGCGGCCGCCGTCCTTTCGCCGATGCCGGAGGCGCCGTGCGGACTGGAGGAGACGCCGAGGGCATCGGCGCCACCGGCGGGCGATGCCGATGCCCTCGTCGACGACGTCCTCACGATGCGCTCCTTCCATTCCATGCGGACGGGGCCTGTGCCACGGCGATGGCACGGGGCCGGACCCCGGTCTTCTTCCATTCCTTCTGGAGCTGGGGAATTGCCTCAGACCGACGGAAGAAGACCCATCCGGTCAGAAGAGGCCGGGGATGACCTCGTCTTCTCGATTTGCGAAAGCGACCTCCTGGGCGTTGAGATACTCGTTCCATGTGTTGAGATTCCAGATCTCAACCCTCGAACCCGATCCGAGGACGGCGAGATCCCTTTCCAAACCCGCGTACTCCCGCAGGTTCGCGGGGATCGATATGCGTCCCTGCTTGTCGGGAACCTGGTCGACGGCCCCTGAGAAGAGCACGCGCTGATAGTCGCGCGCCTCTCTGGAGGTGAGGGGAGCCTGATGGATCTTCGTCTGAAAATCCTCGAACTCCTCCATGGTGAAGACGAACAGACAGCGCTCCTGCCCGCGAGTGATCACCAGCCCTCGCTGGAGTTGGTCGCGAAATTTCGCGGGCAGAATAAGCCGGCCTTTTTCATCCAGCTTCGGCTCATACGTGCCCAGAAACACCGCGCCCACCTCCTCCATCGACGCTGCCCCCACTTTACTCCACTTCGCTCCACAATCAAGTGTTTCCGGCGAGTGTCACCCCGAGGAACACCCGCAATATAGCGCAGAAATCCGTGGAGGGAAACCGCCCGCGCGCCGCGTTTCCGAGGCCGCGGCCGGGCGGATTATCGACATCGTTTTCGAACGATCGGAGCCTCGGGGATCGCCGGTGCGGACTCGCCCGCGCCAGCGCGGAGGCGAGCGCCCGGATCCCCTCCCGCATGGCCCGAATAGCCCCGAGTTCGCGGGAGATCGCGGATGCAGCGACTGGGCGCCGACGTGATCGGCGAGTCCCCTTCCGCGCGCCGGCCGCGTGCGGAGTGGAGGGATGTGGGGATGGTCCGGATCGAGCGGGGCGAGCGGCGGAACGGGCTGGGTGGAGGGGAGTGGAGGGGCCCGGGTGGAGGGAAGTGGGGAATGCGGTGGAGGGATTCCGTCGGCGCCGGCGGGTCGCGCCGCGTGAGCCGCGCGAAGCGAGAGAGGCGGCCAGGCGAAGTCGCGGCGGCGGGCGGCGCGGGCGGAGGGCCCGACAGGGCGACGGCGCCCAGCCCGCCGCCGGATCGGTCAGGTATTCGTCAAGCGGTCGCGCCCTCGCCGAAATTCGGACGCTAGCCGCGCCCGTTCTCGCGGCGGCGGCGCTCCCATTCCTGGGCCTGCCGGCTCATGAACTCGGAGAACCGGCTCGTCGGCCTGCTCGAGGACGCCGGCCCCTGTCGGGGCGGTTCGCCCTTGCGTTTGGCCCTCTGTGCGCCCGGCCGCTCCTGGATCCCCTCGATGACGTACCACGTGCCCGCGAACATGACGACGACGCCGAGCACTCCGATGACGACGAGCTCCGTGGCGACCCCCGCCACCAGCACGCCGACCCCGAGAATCGCGACGAGAAGACCGAGGACGAGATGGCGGACGGACAGCTGCTTGGAGGCCGACACGCCGGGCGAAGCTGGCTTGAGGCTGTCGGCGAAGCCGGGATCCTCATCGGAGAGCTGGGCTTCCAGCTCCTCCAACATCTTCCGTTCGTATTCGGAAAGCGCCATGGTGTCTCCTCGCTGTCGATATCACCGTCAAGAATATCCTGTGGGGCTAGAGCGGGAAAGTCCGCCATGATCCCCCGGCGGCGCATCGGCTGGGAGCCTGCCCGTCCCGCGGCCGACCAGGCTCGCGGGGCCGGCCATTCGCGCGCCGAATTTGGCCACCACCTCGTCGAGGGCGGCTTCGGCCCTGTCCCTGCGGGGATCGGCGTCCAGGGCCAGCTGGACGCCCAGCCGGGGGTCGACGAGCTGTTCGGCGCGCAGCCCCAGGAGCCTGAGACCGGCGTCGCCGATGCGCACCTCGCCCAGGAGCCGTTTCGCGCTCGAGTAGAGATCCCACGCCAAGTCAGTGGGCTGGGCGAGCGTGGCGCTGCGGGAGATGGTGGTGAAGTCGGCGAAGCGGACCTTGATCGACACCGCACGCGCGGCCAGGCGCCGCTTCCTCAGCCTTCGCGCCGTGTCGTGGGCCTGGGCCAGAAGCACGCGCTCCAGCTCCGAGCGTTCGGCCACGTGGACGAAGAAGGTCTCCTCGCGTCCCACGGACTTCTCCTCCCGGCTGACCGTCACCGGACGGGGGTCCACTCCCATCGCCAGCTCGTAGAGATGGGTGCCCATCGCGCGCCCGAGGATCCTCGTCAACCGCGTCCGGCCCATGTCGGCGAGCTCTCCGACCGTGGTGATGCCCAGGGCCTCCAGGCGCTCGCGGGTCCGCTCCCCCACTCCCCACAGTGCCCCCACGGGAAGCCCGTGGAGGAAGGGGAGGGTCGCCTCCGCGGGAACGAGGAGCAGGCCGTCGGGCTTGGCGTGGGCCGAGGCTATCTTGGCCACGTGCTTGGTCTTGGCGATGCCCACCGATGCGGCCACCCCCTCCTGGGCGCGGATGCGGCTGCGCAGCCGCCGCGCGATCTCCACCGGGCCTCCCATGAGCAGCCGCGCGCCCGAGACGTCGAGGAAGGCCTCGTCCACCGAGAGCTGTTCGACGAGCGGCGTGACGTCGCGGAGTATCGACATGATCCGCCGCGACACCTCGCTGTATCTGCCGTAGCGCGGAGGGATCATGACGAGGTGGGGGCAGCGCCGCTTCGCCAGGCCGACCGGCATCGCCGAGTTGACGCCGAATTCCCGCGCCTCGTAGGAGGCGGCCGAGACCACTCCCCTCTCCTGGCCGCCGACCGCGACCGCCCTGCCCCGCAGCTCGGGTCGGTCGAGCAGCTCCACGGAGACGAAGAAGGCGTCCATGTCGACGTGGAGGATGTCGACGCCGGAGTCGTCCTCGCCCCACGATCGCCTCGCGGCGGCGGACCGGGGTGCTCGTGACATGTCTGCCTCCTGGACTCGATTCCGACACCAGCCTACGCTCCCCGTCCGACGTTTCCCCTCCGGCGCTTTTCGTTCTAGCACTTTTCGCTCCGGCGGCCCGCGAGGCTAGGCTCGTCGGGTGAGCCGCCGCCGAGCACCAGCCCAGCTTCCCGACGAGCCGACGCGGACGTCCTTCGCGACGGCCGAAGTCGTGCGCGACCCGGACCGGCCGTCCCTCGTGCGCCTTCTCCTGGACGGCGTCGAATCCTCGGCCCTGGACCTCGACGATCCGGGGTACCTCGACTTCGAGTACATGCAGCACATCCGCCTCCTCATCGCCGCCCATTGCGCCCGCCCGGGGGATGCGGACGGAACGCCCCGCCGCATGCGCGTCCTCCACCTCGGAGCCGCGGGCTGCGCCCTGCCGCGAGCGCTCGCCGCGACCATGCCGGTGCACCAGCTCGCGGTCGAGCTGGACGCCGAGCTGGCCCGCCTCGTCAGGCAGTGGTTCCCGCTGCCGTCGGCGCCCTGTCTGCGGATCCGGGTGGGCGAGGCGCGCCAAGAGCTGGAGTCCGGGCACGCCCTCTGGCAGGCCGTGGTCCGCGACGCCTTCATGAACCGGGAGGTCCCGGGCCAGCTTCGCACGGTCGAGTCGGCGCGCCGGGTCCACGACGTCCTGGAGCCCGGCGGCCTCTACGCGCTCAACACCGTCGCATCGGCGGGCCTGCGGAGAATCGACGAGGAGTTCGCAGCGCTGACGTCGGTCTTCCAGGACGTCGTCGCCATAGCCGACCCCGCCGTCTTCTCCGGCAGGAGGTTCGGAAACGTCGTCGTCGCCGCTTCGGATCGGCGATTCGACCTCCCGACCGTGGAACGCGAGGTGCGGCGCCTGTCCCTCCCGGCCCGCGTCATGGACCGCGGGACGGTGTCCCGGAGGGCGGCCTCCGTCCGCCCCCTGGAGGACGCCGCCGTTCCCTGGCCGGAGTCGGCCGGGTCGCTCTAGCCGGCCGGCGGCGACGGGGAGCGCACCGTATCGCCGCCCGGCACGCGGTCCACGCGGGTCAACTCCCGGCGGGCGCACCGTATCGCCGCCCGGTCCAGCCGGAACGCCGAGCGCTACACGCGTTCGTCCGGCTCGCTGGAATGCTTGCCCCTGCGCCTGCGCATCCACGTGCCGCTCCGGCCCGGCTCGGAGGCCGGGTCCGTCACGTGCCTTTCGAGGCGCTTCTTCAGCCCCTGCGGGTCGAAGGCCTTCTCCTGGCCCTGCCTGCCGGCGTCCGAGGCACCGGCCAGGAACTGCTCAGCGGCCCTGCCGATCTCCTCCATCGTCGGCACCTTGAGCTCGGGAGCGGGGGCGGTCACGAATCCCGGCGAGGAGCCGCTGGCGTCGTACTCGCGCTCGAAATTGGCGATGATCGTGGCGAGCTCGTCGTTCTGGCGGACCATCGAGGCGAGGTTCGACGCCTCGGCCGCGGCCTCCTGCTCGAGGTCTCCCAGGGGGAAGTGGAGCCCGCTCAGGGACGACATCAACCCGAGCACCCCCGCCGCGCCGGAGGAGAACTGGTGCCCGGCCAGGTACATCGGCACGCGCACGGCGACGTTGGTGTGCGACACGCCCCCGAGCTTGCCGAGGTGGAACTCGACGTAGTCGGCGAAGGAGGCGGGGAACCAGAAGTCGGCTTCCAGGACGACTCGCCCGGGGTCGGGCACCGTCTGCCTGACGACCATGTCGGCCGGCCGGGTGTGGGGGGTCGTCGCCGCGACCGCGGTGAAGGAGTAGGTCCTGGTGACGCCGAAGCGCTCGATGACGTCGAGGATGTCGGCCAGCAGGGCGTCCCATTGGAAGTCGGGCTCGGTTCCGTTCAGATGCAGGAACCGGTGGCCCTCGACGTCGGTGGCGTGGGACAGGACGATCCCGTCGCGCCGCATTCCCACCAGGCGGCCGTTGCGGAAGTTCATGAGGGGGCGCTGGGCCCGGTAGTCGATGAGGGGGTCGGAGTCGAAGCGCGCCGCGACCCCGGTCGCCAGGCCTTTCAGGGACTTGGAGATGAGACTGGTCACCGACCCCGTGTCTGCGGCGGGGTCGACGAGGTTGAACACGAGGTGGTCAACATGTGACACCTCGCCCCCCTCGGTGAAGGATACGAAGTTCGTCATGGGCCCTCCTCTGATTCCCTGCCCCTACTGTGCCACAGCCCTCAACCACGAATCGCCCGCATGTAGCAAGCGATCCCGTGGTGTATCTCTCCCCGTCGTCTTCCCACGTTTACCTCCCTCCGGGACTCGCGTTCGGCTCGCGCGTAACGGATAATTGGATGTCCGCATTTCCACTAGGAGAACACGTGATGGGCGACTCTTCGGCGCGGTCCCGCGCAATCGCCGACGAGCAGCAATTCGTCGACACAGCCTATGCGGCCCTCGACCGTCAACGGGAGGGGTACACACGGCGGCTTCGCGATGTTCGCACGCAGCAGGACCGGGAGAGCCCCGGCGCCCTGTCGGAGAGGGACTCCTTCGCCACCCACTACGAAGACAATCTCATACGGCTGCGCAATGTGGAGAACCGTTTGGTCCTCGGCCGCCTGGACTTCGCCGACGGCGTGCACGAGCACATCGGCCGGATCGGTCTGAAGAACGAGCGGCAGGACATCATCCTCCTCGACTGGCGCGCCCCCCAGGCCGAGGCCTTCTACCAGGCGACGGCCGCCAATCCGGGCGACGTCGTGCGGCGCCGCCACATTCAAACGCGCTTCAGGCAGGTGACCGGGGTCGAGGACGAGCTCCTCGACTCCGAGGCGGCCTCCCGCCTGACCGACCTCAACCTGACCGGGGAGGGCGCCCTCATGGCGGCCATGTCCTCGGCCAGGGAGGGCAAGATGGGCGACATCGTCGCCACGATCCAGGCCGAGCAGGACCGGATCATCCGGGCCGGCACCGACGGGGTGCTCGTCGTCCAGGGCGGCCCGGGGACGGGCAAGACGGCCGTCGCGCTGCACCGGGCGGCCTACCTGCTCTACGCCCAACGCGAACGGCTGTCCCGTTCGGGCGTGCTCATCGTGGGCCCCTCGCCGGTCTTCCTGCGCTACATCGACCGGGTGCTGCCGAGCCTCGGGGAATCGGACATCGTCTCGACGACCGTGGACGGCCTCATGCCCGCGGTGACGGCCGTCGGCCGCGACGCCCCCGCCGTCCGGGCCGTCAAGGGCCGGCTCGTCTGGCGGGCGATAGCCGAACGCGCCGTGCGCACGGCGCTCGAGCCCCGGCTGGACTCGCCGGTCTGCTTCCCCGTCGACGGGACGCGGGTGCGGCTGACGCCCGGGGACGTCGACGCCGCCCAGCGCAAGGCGCGCCAGACGGGGCGCACCCACAACGAGGCGCGCGACACCTACGCGCGGGCGCTCGTCGAGACGCTCGCCGAGCAGATCGCCGCCGCCCAGGAGACCCCCCTGGAGGACTCCAACTGGATCTACGGCGACGTGGCGGCCAGCGTCGACGCCCGGCGGGAGATCAACCTGCGGTGGCTGCCGGCCTCCCCGCAGCAGCTGCTCGAACGGCTCTTCGCCAGGCCGGGGCTCCTGGCCGCGTGCGCCCCCGAGCTGGACGAGGACGAGCGCCGGCTCCTGCGCCGCCCGAAGGGCTCGCCGATGACCGCGGACGACATCCCCATACTCGACGAGCTCGCCGAGCGCCTCGGCCCCTTCCACACGGACTTCGAGAAGCGCCAGCGCGCCGCCGCCCAGGCCCGCAACGCCGAGCTGTCCTCCTACGTCAAGGAGACGATGAGCGCCTTGAACCTCGGCGGGGGGATCGTCAGCGCCGAGACGGTCGCCGAGCGCGTCGGCGAGGCGGGCCCCTCGACGACGCTGGCCGAGCGCGCGGCCGCCGACCGCACGTGGACGTACGGGCACGTCGTCGTCGACGAGGCCCAGGAGCTGACGCCCATGCAGTGGGAGATGCTCATACGCCGGTGCCCCACCCGGTCGATGACGATCGTCGGCGACTTGGACCAGCGGCCCTCCGGCGCCCCGCGCGGGGGCTGGAAGGCGATCCTCGGACGCCTGGGGGGCGACGCCCGTGAGAGGGATCTGACCGTCTCCTACCGGACCCCGGCCCAGATCCTGCGCGCCGCCGAGCGCGCCCTGCGAGCCGCCGGCGTCACCGTGCGCGCCGTCAGGGCGGCGCGCGACGTCCAGGGGTCCCTGACGCTCGAGCGGGCCGAACGCGACCTCGCGGCCCGACTCGTCGAAGCGGCCGACCGATGCCGGAAGTGGATGGACGGCGAATACGGCGAGGGGCTGGGCACCCTGGCGGTCATCGCGCCCGAATCCCTCCTCGACGACGTCTCCCGGCGGGTCGCTGACCATCCCGGGCTGGCGCGGTGGGCCGGCTCCGCCGACTCGACGGCCAGGGTCCACGTCACCGGGGCCGTCGGGTCGAAGGGGCTGGAATACGACGCGGTCGTCCTGGCCGAGCCCGCGGCCGTGCTCGAGGAGGGCCCGGGCAACCTGTACGTGGCGATGACGCGGCCGACGCGCCGCCTGCACGTGGTCCACTCCCGTCCCCTCCCGGAGGGGCTCGACCCCCGGGAGGAGCCCGCCGGGACGCCGTAGGCCCGCGGGAGGGCCCGGGCCGGGCGGCGAGCCTGCCGCGGCGGCCGGTGTGACCTTCGGCATTCGCGACGACTTTGCTTCGAGGGCGCATCAGGTACACAGTTGTGGAATGGCACGTGCACTGCTGCTGGAATCTCCGCATGAATCCGCCGACGAGGTCTTCGCTCGCGTGGGGATCGACGTCGTCCGGGCCCCCGGCGCCCTCCAGGGGGCGGAGCTCGTCGACGCCTTAAGGGGCGTGGACATCCTCGGGATCCGCTCGAAGACGAGCCTGACACGCGAGGTCCTGGAGGCCAGCGCCCATCTGACCGCGATCGGAGCGTACTGCATCGGCACCAACCAGATCGACCTGGCGACGGCTTCGCGCCTGGGGATCGCTGTCTTCAACGCCCCCTACGCCAACACGCGGTCGGTCGTGGAGCTCGCGATCGCCGAGGCCATCGCCCTGACCCGGCGTCTTCCGGAGAAGAACGCCGCCCTGCAAGCGGGCGTGTGGGCCAAGTCCGCCGAGGGGGCGCACGAGGTCCGGGGCAAGACGTTGGGCATCGTCGGCTACGGGTCGATCGGGACGCAGCTGTCGGTCCTGGCCGAGGCGCTCGGCATGCACGTGATCTTCCACGACGTCGCCGAGCGCCTGGCGATCGGCAACGCCGCCCGCGTGCGCAGCCTGAGCCAGCTCCTGGCCGCATCGGACATCGTCTCGATCCACGTGGACGGCCGACCGTCCAACAAGGGGTTCTTCGGGAAGGACCGCATCGCCGAGATGAAGAGGGGGGCGATCCTCATCAACCTCTCCCGGGGTTCGGTGGTCGACGTCGACGCCCTCCGCGAGCGCCTGGCCGACGGCAGCCTGGGTGGCGCGGCCATCGACGTCTTCCCCCGCGAGCCGGACGCCAACGGCGAGCGCTTCTCCTCGCCTCTGGCCGGCCTGCCCAACGTCATCCTCACGCCGCACATCGGCGGCTCCACCATCGAGGCGCAGGAGTCCATCGGCGCGTTCGTCTCCGACAAGCTCACGTCCTACTGGCGCAAGGGGCTGACGGACATGTCGGTCAACATTCCGTGCATCGACGCCTCCCCGGACTCCACCACCCGCCACCGGGTGGCGTGGATCCACTCGAACACGCCCGGGGCCCTCGCCCTCGTCAACGCCGTCTTCGCCGACGCCGGCGCCAACATCGACGCCCAGACCCTGGCGACCACAGGGGACGTCGGCTACATGGTCACCGACATCTCCTCCCCGCTTCCCTCCTCCGCGCTGACGGAGTTGGAGGCCCTCCCGCACAGCATCCGGATCCGGGTGCTGCACAGGGACTCCTGACCGGATTCGGGCACGCCGAACGAAGCGAAAGGAAACGCACATGGGCGATCGCGCCCCCCAACGTCCGCATTACGCGCCGGGCGTCCCGGCGAGCATCGAGGAGCCGTCGTCGACCCTCGACGGCCTCCTCGCCGAGGCGGCGCGCGACTATCCGCACCGGATCGCCGTGGACTTCCTCGGACGGACCATAACGTACGCGGAGCTCGACCATCAGACCCGCAAGGCGGCCGGGGCGCTCCATCGCGCGGGCGTGCGCGCCGGGGACGTCGTCGCGCTCGTCATGCCCAACTGCCCGCAGCACATCGTGGCCTTCTACGCCTGCCTGACGCTGGGGGCGACGGTCGCCGAGCACAATCCGCTGGCACCGGCCTCGGAGCTGCGCGAGCAGCTGGACCGGCACGGCGCGCGGGTCGCGATCGTGTGGGAGCAGTCCCTGGAACGCCTGACGGCGGACGGAGGCGTCCACGCACGGACCTACCTGTCGGTCGACCTCTCGCGCGAGCTTCCCCACGTCTCGCGGCTTCTGCTCCGCCTGCCGGTGCGCTCGGCGCGCGAACAGCGCGGGCGGCTGCGCGGGCGCGTCCCGCACGGCGTTCTGTCCTTCGACCGCGCCGTCCGCAAGGCCCCCGCCCTGGGCCGCGAGGAGCTGCCCGGCGGGCCGAGCCTCGACGACCTGGCGGTGCTCATCCACACCGGCGGCACGACCGGCGTGCCCAAGGCGGTGGCGCTCACCCACCGGAACCTCGCGTCCAACGCGGCCCAGACCCTGGCCTGGGTGCCGATAGTCAAACGCGGCGCCGAGGTCGAAGCCGGCGTCCTCCCCTTCTTCCACGCGTTCGGCCTGACGACTGTCCTGGTCCTCGGCGTGTCCATCGCCGCGACCATCGTCCTCCTGCCGAGGTTCGACGTCGCCGCGCTCCTCGCCGCCCACAGACGACGGCCCATCACGCTGGTGCCCGGCGTCCCGCCGATGTTCGAACGCATCCTCGAGGCCGCCGAATCGCACGCCAAACCCGTGGACCTGACATCCATCTGCTTCGCCTTCTCGGGGGCCATGGCGCTCGAGGAGGCGGTCGCCTCCCGCTGGGAGGAGGCGACCGGAGGCTACATCATCGAGGGGTACGGGATGACTGAGGCCAGCCCCATCATCGCCGGCTCCCCCCTGTCGCCCGAACGCCGCCCGTCCACGCTCGGGCTGCCGCTGCCGTCGACCGAGATCCGCCTCGCCGATCCGGAGGACCCCTCCAGGGACGCGGAGGACGTCGGCGAGATCCTCGTGCGCGGCCCGCAGGTCTTCTCCGGCTACTACGGGATGCCCGAGGAGACGGCGGAGGTGCTCGCGGACGGATGGCTGCGCACGGGCGACCTGGGCCGCTGGGACGAAGGCTTCCTCGTCATGGCGGACCGGCGCAAGGAGCTCATCATCAACGGCGGCTTCAACGTCTACCCGTCGCAGGTGGAGGAGGCGATCATGGGGATGCCGGGCGTGCGGGACGTGGCGGTCGTCGGGATGCCGGAGGACAGGGGCGAGTCCGTCGTGGCCGCGCTGGTCCTGGAGCCGGGCGCCATCGTCGACCTGGACGCCGTGCGCCGATGGACGCAGGACAAGCTCTCGCACTACGCCATGCCCCGCTCCATAGCGGTCATGGACGAGCTCCCGCGCTCTCAACTCGGCAAGGTCATGCGCCGCAGCGTCCGCGAGCAGCTGGCGGGCTTCGAGCTCCTGGCGGGCCAGTGGCGGAGGAAGGCGAGCGAGCTCGGCGAGACGACGAGCGAGAATCTGAAGTCGGTGATCGGGAAGTCGACCAGCGCGGTCTCGGGAGCCGTGCGCTCGTCCTCCGACGCGGTCCGGCACGGCGCGGAAGTGGTGACCGGAGCCGCCAGGCACGGGGCCGAGGTGGTCTCCGAAGCCGCGCGGCAGGGTGCCGGAGCCGTCTCCGAAGCCGCGCGCAACGCGACCGAGGCCATCGCGGGGGCGGCGAGGAACGCGGGAGGGGCGATCCAGGGAAGGCTCACATCCACCGGCGAAAGCCTCGTCTCAGCGATGAAGCGAGGGGAGCGGACGCCCTCCGCCGGGGACGGCCGAACGGAGGGGCCGCCCGCCCTTCCGGAAGCACCTGGTGAGCCGGACGCCCCCGACGTCTCGACGGATCGGGATGCGGCCGAGGGCGAAGACGCCGACGGTTCCGTCCGGGACGGCCGACCTCCCGGTTCCCCGCGGCCCTAGGCTGTGGGCGGGGCGTCGCGGCGCAGCACCGCTATGGCCTCCTCGAAATCCTCGAGGGTCTCGAAGTTCGAGTACACGGAGGCGAACCGCAAGTAGGCGATCGTGTCGAGGCGCCGGAGGGGATCGAGAATGGTCAGGCCGATGTCGTGGGCGTGGATCTGAGAGACGCCGGTGGACCTGATGGACTCCTCGACCTGTTGGGCCAGCAGCGCCAGATCGTCCTCGCCGACGGGGCGCCCCTGGCACGCCTTGCCGACGCCCGCGATGATCTTCTCCCGAGAGAAGGGCTCGATCGCACCCGATCGTTTGACGACCTGGAGGCTCGCGGTCTCGATGGTCGTGAAGCGCCGCGAGCACTGGGGGCACTCGCGGCGGCGGCGAATCGCCTGGGAATCGTCGCTGGCTCGGGAGTCGATGACGCGCGACTCCGGATGTCTGCAGAATGGGCAGCGCATTCCCTAACCCTAAGGTGGCGGGCGTGCGGCGGCAAGCGTTTTCGCGCCCCACCGCTCCGGCGGATCCGATCACCCCTCCGCCGAGATCGCCCGCCCGGCCGGGAGGCCGACCGCGCCTGCGAAGCCGTCTCCTCGCCTGCAGGCCGGCGGGCCCGCGGCGGTCAGTACCTCGGCAATTCGAGAACCTGCCCCGGAGCGACGGCGTGCGACGGCAGGCCGTTGAGGGCGGCGATGTCGGCGACCGCCGTCGCGGTGTCCGGCGCCCCCTCGACGCCTTCGGCGATGGACCACAGGGTGTCGCCCGATTGGACGACGACGCGCGGGTGAGCGGCCGGATCCGCCGAAGGGGACGGACCCATCAGCGTCCCGACGACGAGGCCCGCGACCGCCAGGGCCACGGCCACCAGCGCGGCGCACGCCCATCGGATCGCGGCGGGAACGGCGCGCGTCCGGCTGCGCCCACCGCGCTCGCAGGCGCCCCGCACGCCCTCACAGCGGACGCTCCCTTTCGGATCCGCACGCCGCGCTCCGCTCCGTGCGAGAGGCGGCGCTGCGGGGACGGCCCGAAGTGCGGGCCGGTCGGCGCTCGAAAAGAAGACTTCCTCCCCGGCGACGTCGAATTCGCCGACGATCAGCCGCCGACCGTGCGATCCAGGGCGTCCGGCGGAACCGAAAACGGCAGCTCTCCCAACGGTTGAGGGCACGGTGCTCATGAATCCTCCTCGAACGGATGTTCTTCGAATATGCGTTCCCCATGATACGCGTTTCGAACCTCGGATTCCAGCATCTTTGTTCGATTCGATTACTGAACAAATGTTTGCGCGAGAGGACGCTTCCCACTACCCTTGGGGGAGAGTCGGTCGATGGCCTCCGGAACGTCGGAAGGAGCCAGAGGGGAGGGCTGCATGAGAAAGCGGAAGCCGGATCTGACGAAGCGACAGAAGGAAGTGCTGGCCATCCTGCGCTCCGAGCTGCTCAGGCACCGGTACGCCCCGACCATGCGCGAGATCGCCGCGAAGGCCGGCCTGGCGTCGACGTCGTCGGTCAAGTACCAGCTCGACGAACTGGAGGAGAAGGGCTACGTCAGGCGCGACCCCAGGCGCCCGCGCACGATCCTGCTGACGGAGAAGGGCCTGGAGGGCACGCACCGGACCACGCGCGGCGACTACACGAACGCAGGCCTGCCCCGCGGAGCCCGTGAAGCGGAGGAGGAAGGGGCTGAGGAATCCGAGGCCTCAGTCGCCGACGCCTCCCCGGCACACGGCGGGGAGGCGCACGTCGATCAGTCCGTCGCCGTCCCGCTGGTGGGGCGGATCGCGGCCGGCGCCCCGATCCTCGCCGATCAGCGGATCGACGAGGCCTTCCCGCTGCCCCGTCGCCTGACGGGCGGCGGAGACCTGTTCATGCTCGAGGTCTCAGGCGACTCCATGCTCGAAGCGGCCATCTGCGACGGCGACTGGGTGGTCGTGCGCCGTCAGCGGGTCGCGGAGAACGGCGAGATCGTCGCTGCCATGATCGACGGAGAGGCCACGGTGAAGGTCTTCCGCAAGGAGGGCGGGCACGTCACCCTGCTGCCGCGCAACGAACGCTACTCCCCGATCCCGGCCGACGACGCCGAAATCCTCGGACGGGTGGTCGCCGTCCTCCGCTCCCTGTGAGGGCCCGGAAGGCCCCTCCGACGGCTGGCCCCGGCCCGGCGCCGCTCGGAGCCGGGCCTCCAGGCCGTTTCGGCCGGGGCGCCCCGCACTCAGCTTCCCGCCTCTCCGGCGCCGGCTCGGCCTGGAGGAACAGTCCCGAGCTCAGCCACGCGCGGGCCGCCGCTCATCCGGCGCGCTTCACCGGCATAGCCGCGCACGTCCCAGGCGAGGGCTGCGGGCCCAGCCGGACGCGCGTGGGGCCGTGGCGATGAGCTGCGTGCGGCGTCGACATCGGCCCAGCCGGACGCGCGTGGGGGGCGCCGAGCTCGGCGCCCCCCACGGCGGAATCGTCAGAAGCCGAATTGGCGCGCCACGTCGCGGATCGACTGGGCGGACAGCCTCAGCCCGTCGTATTCGCGCGGAGTGACGACGGGGACGAGCTTGCGTCCGACGCCGTCGCGGGCGACGATCGTGGGAACGGACATGCACACGTCCGAGATGCCGAGCCAGTCCTCCAGCAGCGAGGAGACCGGCATGATGCGGTGTTCGTCGCGGACGATCGAAGCCAGGATCGAGGCGACGGACAGCCCGATGGCGTAGTTCGTCACCCCCTTGCCCTCGATGATCTCGTAGGCCGAGCGCACGACGTCGTGGTGGATGGCCTCGCGCACGGAGTCGTCGAGCATGCGCCCGTCGACGGTCTGCCCCCACTGGAGCAGCGGAACGGCGCCGACCATGGCCGAAGACCACAGAGGGATCTCCGAGTCGCCGTGCTCGCCGGCGATGTACGCGTGGACGTTCTGCGGCGCGACCCCGCAGGCCTGCGCGATCAGGTAGCGCAGGCGGGAGGAGTCGAGGACCGTCCCCGACCCGAAGAAGCGTTCGGACGGCAGACCGGAGATCTTCCACGCCGCGTAGGTGACGACGTCCACCGGGTTGGCGACCATGAGGAAGATCGCGTTCGGCGCCTGCTCGACGGCCTTGGGGACGATCGACTTCATGATGTTGATCGTGGCGCCGGCCAGGTCGAGCCGGGACTGCCCGGGCTTCTGCTTGGCGCCGGCGGTGATGACGACGACATCGGCGTCCTTGATGACGTCGATGTCCGCCGAGCCCTCCACCGTGGAGACGGGCGCGAACTGGACGCCCTGGGCGATGTCGAGCGCTTCGGCCTTGACTTTGGACTCCGCGATGTCGAACATCGCGTAGTGGCGGGCGACGCCCTGAATCATGGATGCGTAGGTGACGGCCGATCCGACCGCGCCTGCGCCGATGACCGCGACTTTGGTTCCGCGCTCGGCTTCCCATTCTCCCGGCTGGGGAATCGACGGCTTCCCGTCCGACTCCGACTCGGGGGTCGTTTCAACGGACTCCTCGGACACTGCTCCTCCTCATCGTGGCTGGCGGGTCCGGTACCCGCCTATAGCATCAAGGATACGGCTTTCGCCAGTCATTCGGGGGTTTTGTGCGCTATTCGTCGGCTTGGGAGAGCCTGGCGAGGGCGCCGCGCACGGTCTGCCCGTCCGTCGTGCGCCACATGGGCGGCAGGGAGGCCAGGAGGAAGGAGCCGTACCTGGCCGTCCGCAGGCGCGAGTCCAGAACGGCCACCACGCCCCGGTCGGTGACCGTGCGCAGCAGGCGTCCGGCTCCCTGGGCGAGCAGCAGCGCCGCGTGCGAAGCCGCCACCCGCATGAACCCGTTGCCTCCTGCGGCCGCGACGGCCTCCGTCCGGGCCTGCGTCAGCGGCTCGTTCGGCCTGGGGAAGGGGATCCGGTCGATGACGACGAGCCGGCACGTGCGGCCCGGGACGTCCACGCCCTGCCACAGTGAGATCGTGCCGAACAGGCAGGCGGCGTCGTCGGCGGCGAACATGCGCACGAGGGTGGGGATCTGGTCGTCTCCCTGGCAGTAGACCGGCAGGTCGGTCCGCTCCCTGACGTACTCGCCGGCCGCCTCAGCCGCCTTCCTGGACGTGAAGAGAGCCAGGGCGCCGCCGCGGCTGGCCTGTATGAGGCCGAGCATCTCGTCGAGGTGTTCGGCGCCGATGCCGTCGCGGCCCGGAGGGGGCAGGTCCGCGGGGACGTAGAGGATCGCCTGCCGGGAGTGGTCGAAGGGCGAGCCGACGTCCAGGCCCCGCCACGGCCCTTGGCTCGGGTAGGAGAAACCGGCCTGAGCGGCGACGTGGTCGAAGCTCCCGCCGATCTTCAAGGTCGCCGAGGTGAGCACGGCCGGACGGCCTTCGAAGAGGGAGTCGGCCAGCGAGGAGGAGACGTCCAGCGGAGCGGCTCGCAGGCGGCTGCGCTCCTCGCGGTCCCGGACGATCCACGGAACCGTCCGGCCCGCCGCCACCGCGTCGGAGAGAAGCCGGTCCACCACGTCGGCCATGGAGTCGACCCGGTTGCGGGCCACGTTCCTGGCCGCCGCGGAGTCCGCGTCCGCCCCGCCGAGCCCGTTCACGTCCTCCCGGGCCTGCTGGAGCTCCCCCAGAAGGAGAAGGAGCGCGTCGGTCAGCTCGCCGGGCAGGCTCGTCAGGCGCCCCTCGCCGAGGGCGTCGAGGACGTCGCCGAGCCCCCGGCCCGCCGTCTCCAGTTCGGTCGCCGCGATCGATTCGCGGCGCAGGAGCCTGACCAGGGAGGACACGTCGGCGTAGGACAGCTCGACGGTCAGCTGGCTGGTCGCCCTGGCGGCCAGTTCGTGCGCCTCGTCGACGACGATCGCGCGCGCCTCGGGAAGGACGGGCGTCGAGGCCGCCTGGAGGCCGAGCATCGAATGGTTGGTCACGACCAGGTCGGCGTCCTCGGCCGCCTGCCGGGCCGAGACGGGGAAGCAGGAGTCGCGCACCGGGCATTTCCGGCCGATGCAGTCCCGCCTGGCGATCGACACCTGGGCCCAGGCCCTGTCGCCGACGCCCGGCACGAGGTCGTCCCGGTCGCCGGTGTCGGTGGACATCGCCCATTCGCGCAGGCGCACGACCTCCTCCCCCGTGGCGCTCGCCCCGTATTCGCCGGCCGCCCGGGACAGGAGCGAGTCCTCCTCGGGGTAGCCGCCGGCGGCCTTCCTCAGGCACACGTAGTTGTTCCAGCCCTTGAGCAAAGCGACGACGGGCAGTCGGCCGCACGCCCGGCGCACCGCCTCGGCGACGCGGGGAGCGTCGTGGTCGACGATCTGCCGTTGGAGCGCGAGGGTGGCGGTGGACACGATCACCCGCGCGCCCTCGTCGACCGCCCACCGCATGGCCGGGACGAGGTACCCCAGGGACTTGCCGGTTCCGGTCCCGGCCTGGACGAGCAGATGCCCCTCCTCGGCCAGGGCTCGGGCCACGGCCCGGACCATCTCCTCCTGGCCCTGTCTGCGGGCTCCGCCCAGGGCGCCGACGACGGCGTCGAGCAGTTCGACGTCCCGGTCGGAGGGATCCTCGCGGCCGTCGGCCGGCCGGGGCGCTCCGCCGTCTGCGCCGACGGCGGCCTGCCGGCCGCCTGCATCCCCGCGCGCCGCGCCGTCTGCGCGCCGGCCGGCCGCATCTGCCCCGCCCACGGCCCGGTCAGCGGCGGGAGCCGCCGGGGGCTCCGGCGTCGCCGGGCAGGAGCTCGGCCTCGCGCAGGGCCCCTTCGACGTCGCCGGGGACGAGGGCGTGGACGAAGGCCCCCTCGTCCCGGTAGTCGACGGGGGCAAGCAATTCGCCGTCGTCGTGGATCCGGGAGACGAGGTCTCCGCGCGAGTAGGGCACGACCAGCCGGACCTCCGCCTGCGGGCGCGGGAGGCGCTCGTCGATGGCGTGCCGGAGGTCCTCGAGCCCCTCGCCGGTCAGGCATGAGACGGGCACGGATCCGGGGAATCGGGAGCGCAGGGTCGCCACGCCGATCGGGTCGGCCAGGTCGCATTTCGACAGGACGACGATCTCGGGGACGTCGAGGGCCCCGGGGACGTCGGCCAGGACGTCCCGCACGGCGCGCACCTGCCCGGCGGGGTCGTGGTGGGACGAGTCGACGACGTGGAGCAGCAGGTCCGCGGCCCCGGCCTCCTCCAGGGTGGAGCGGAAGGCCTCCACGAGCTGGGTGGGCAGCCGGCGGACGAATCCGACCGTGTCGGTCAGCGTGAAGGCCCGGCCGGACGGCGTCTCGGCGCGGCGCACCGTGGGGTCGACGGTGGCGAAGAGCGCGTTCTCGACCAGGACTCCGGCCCCGGTGAGCCTGTTCAGGAGGGAGGACTTGCCGGCGTTCGTGTACCCGACCACGACCGCGGAGGGCGTGGAGGTCCGCCTGCGCTCGGCCCGCCGCTGCCGCCGGGCGGGTTCCATGCGGCGGATGTCGCGGCGGAGCCTGGCCATGCGGGTGCGGATGCGGCGGCGGTCGAGCTCCAGCTGGGTCTCGCCCGGTCCGCGCGAGCCTATCCCGGCTCCCGAAGCGACGCGCCCGCCCGCCTGCCGGGACATCGACTCGCCCCAGCCGCGCAGGCGGGGAAGGAGGTATTCGAGCTGGGCCAGCTCGACCTGGGCCTTGCCCTCGCGGGAGGTGGCGTGCCGCGCGAAGATGTCGAGGATCAGCGCGGTGCGGTCGATGACCTTGACGCCGACGACGTCCTCCAGCTCCCTCCTCTGCGAGGGGGCGAGCTCGGAGTCGGCGATGACGGTGTCGGCCTCGAGGCGTTCGACGATCCCGGCGAGCTCGCGGGCCTTGCCCGAGCCGAGGTAGGTGGCCGGATCCGGCAGGGAACGGCGTTGGACGAGCCCGTCGAGGACGATCGCCCCGGCGGTCTCGGCCAGGGCGGCGAGCTCGCGCAGCGACTCCTCGGCCTCGGCGAGCGCGCCGCGGCCCGACAAACCGATGAGGACGACCCTCTCCAGGCGCACCCGCCGGTACTCGACGTCGACGCCCTCCTCGCGGGCGATTCCCGCGTCCAAGCCTGCGACCCGCTGGAGGGAGGAGCGGGTTTCGCGCGCGAGGGAGTCTCCAGACCAGTCCTCGCCGTAGACGGCTTCGGCCTGGAGGGCCGTTCCCCGGATCGATCGCACGTCGAGGTTCCTCGCGCCGCGTCCGCGCGCGCCGGGCTGGTTGCTGTCGCTCATACGCCTCACATTCTCTCACGGATCGCCCGCCTCATCGCGCGCCGGAGTCCGGGCGGATAGTCTTGGTGCGTGTCCACTCCCCACTATTTCAGCGAGGGCCCCGCGAGCGAGGCGCAGGTGCGCGAGCGCACGGTCCGTCTGCGCGACAGGCAGTACGGGGTCGTCACCTCCTCCGGGGTCTTCTCCGCCGACCGCCTCGACAGGGGCACGGCCGTGCTGCTGTCGCGGGTTCCCGCCCCGGCCGTCGGCGAGGGGGATCTGGCCGTGGACGTGGGCTGCGGGTGGGGGCCGATCACGCTCGCCCTGGCCGCAGAGGCGCCGGCGGCCGACGTGTGGGGCGTCGACGTCAACGCCCGGGCCCGCGACCTGACCCGCGAGAACCTGCGGCGGGCGGGGCTGACGGCCTCCGTCCTGTCGCCCGACGAGGCCTTCGCGGCCCTGGACGGCCGGCGGATCCGACTCATCTGGTCCAATCCGCCGGTGCGCATCGGCAAGCCGGCCCTGCACGCCCTCCTCGATTCGTGGATCGAACGCCTGGCCGACGACGGCGCGGCCTACCTCGTCGTGCAGAGGAACCTGGGGGCCGATTCGCTCCACCGATGGATGGCGGAGCGGGGCTGGGGGTGCGAGCGGGTGGCCTCCTCCAAGGGCTACCGCGTCCTGTCCGTCAGGCGCCGCGGCTGAGCCGGGCAGGGCGCACGCCCCGCCGTCGGGCGCCGGGCCACCGGGCTTTGCGCGACGCGCGGGCCGGCGTCCGCGACCCGCGTCACTGCGCGTATCCGGCGATCCCCAGGAGGGCGAATTCGGCGACGAGGACGGCGGGCCCCGTCAGGTAGGCCCGTCCCGCCGCTATCCTGACGGCGAGCCGGCCGCCGGGCGAGCTGAGGTCGACGGTGCCTTCGTCGCGTTCGGCCGCCAGGAGCACGGCGAGCGCGGCGGCGCAGGTTCCCGTCCCGCAGGCGAGGGTCTCGCCGACGCCGCGTTCCAGGACGCGCATGGGCGCGGGAGACCCGGGGCCGACCAGTTCCAGGTTGATCCCGTCGGCGGGGGCCGGGTCGTAGACCGGCTGCTCGGTCAGGCGCGCGGCCTGCAGTTCGCGCTCGTCGGCGAGGAGGACGACGGCGTGGGGGTTCGGCATGTCGACGCGCACGCCGTCGCGCACTCCGACGCCCGGAACGTCGACCCGGATCGACGCGGACTGCCCTTCGGGGAGCTCGTAGGGCCCCATGTCGACCGTGTAGGAGGGCCCGTCGAACACGACGGTCTTGACTCCCCCGCGCGTGGCGACGGCGAGCGACCCGCCGACCGGCACGTCGACGACGCCTTGGACCCGCAGGTAGTGGACGAAGACGCGCACGCCGTTGCCGCACATTTCGGCCAGGCTCCCGTCGGCGTTGCGATAGTCCATGAACCATTCGGGGCCGACGCCGGCATCGACTGCGTCGGCGCCCTGAAGGGCGCGGGCGCGCACGACGCGGATGACCCCGTCGGCCCCGACGCCGCGGTGGCGGTCGCACAGCGCCGCGACCGTCTGGGCGTCCAGGCGGAGCCTGCCGTCGAAGTCGGGGATGAGGATGAAGTCGTTGCCTGCGCCGTGGGCTTTCGTGAGGGTCAGGCCTTCGAGCATGGGAGTGATCACGGTCCAACTGTATCGAGGATCCGCGTCGCGGCGCCGCAGACGTCGCCGTCGGAGAGGTCGATCCAGCGCACGCGCGGGTCGGCTGTGAACCACGTCGTCTGCTTCTTGGCCAGGCGCCGCGTCGCCTGGGCGATGGCCTGGGCGGCCTCCCGGCGGTCCAGGCGGCCTTCGATCACGGCGATCGCCTGGCTGTAGCCGGTCGCGCGGGGGGCCGTCGGCCCTTGGGCGAGGCCGCGGTCCAGGAGGGCGCGCGTCTCCTCGATGAGGCCGTCGTCGACCATCCGTTCGGCGCGGGCGCGGATCGCCTGGTCCAGGAGGTCGGTGCGCCGCGTCGTCGCGAACACGGAGACGTTCGGGTAGAAACTGGTGTGCCGGGGGAAGCGCGGGGTGTAGGGGCCACCCGTCAGGCGGACGACCTCCAGGGCGCGGATCACGCGGCGGACGTTGCCGTGGTGGATGGCTCGGTGGGCCCGGGGGTCCTTCTCGGCCAGTTCGGCCAGGAGCGGGGCCGCGCCCTCGCGGGCGTAGAGGTCTTCCAGCTGTTCGCGCACGGCGGGGTCGCGTCCGGGGAAGTCGAGGCGGTCGAGGAGCCCGGAGACGTACAGTCCGGAGCCGCCGACGACGAGCGGCGTCCTGCCGGCCGCGGCTATGGCCTGCAGGTCGGCCCGGGCGTGCCGCTGGTAGGCGGCGACGCTGGCCTCCTGGGTCACGTCGAGGACGTCGATCTGGCGGTGGCGGATCCCCCGCCGGTCGGCGGGCGGGACTTTGGCCGTGCCGATGTCCATGCCGCGGTAGAGCTGCATGGCGTCGGCGGAGACGATCTCGACGGCGTCGGCCCCTCCCATGAGGGCGGCCAGTTCGAGCGAAAGGGCGGTCTTGCCGCTGGCCGTCGGCCCGACGATCGCGATGACGGGGCCGACGGATCCGGGGCCGGCCACGTCAGGCGTCCGCGCGCATTCGCAGGCGCGGCATACCCAGGGAGACGGGGGCTCGGCCTTCGGCTTCGGCCTTCAGCCGGGAGGCTCGGCGTTCGCATTCGGCCCAAGCGTCTCCGGCCCGGGTGCGCCGGACGTCGAACGGACCGCCCGTCAGCGCCGAATCGGCCACGAGGTGGTGGGGCGCCCCGTGGGTGACCTGCGCTCGGACCATGTCGCCGGGCCTCGGACGCTCGGATTCACCCATTCCCGCGGGCAGGGCGATGTGGACGAGGCGGCCGTCGGCCGCACGGCCGGTCACCCGGTCGGTCGTCGGGTCCTTCCGCCCCGCCCCCTCGGAGATGAGCACGTCGACGGCGCGACCCTCCAGCGCCGCGTTCTCCTGCGCGGAGATCCGCTCCTGGAGGTCGACGAGCCTCCTGTACCGGTCGGAGATGACGTCGGAGGGGATCTGGTCGGCCATGTCCGCCGCGGGGGTCCCGGGCCGGGGCGAGTAGACGAAGGTGAAGGCCGAGGCGAAGCGCGCCTCCTCGACGAGGTCGAGCGTGGCCTGGAAGTCATCGTCGGTCTCGCCGGGGAATCCGACGATGACGTCGGTGGTGATGGCGGCCTCGGGCATGCTGGCCCGGACGCGGTCGAGGATCCCCAGGAAGCGCTGCGAACGGTAGGAGCGGCGCATCGCGCGCAGGACGCGGTCGGAGCCGGACTGAAGCGGCATGTGCAGCGAGGGCATGACGTTGTCGGTCTCGGCCATGGCGGCGATGACGTCGTCGGAGAAGGCGGCCGGATGCGGCGAGGTGAAGCGCACGCGCTCCAGGCCGTCGACCGACCCGCAGGCGCGCAGGAGCTTCGCGAAGGCCCGGCGGTCGCCGAAGCCCACGCCGTAGGAGTTGACGTTCTGCCCCAGAAGCGTCACCTCGACGGCGCCCTCGGCGACGACCGCCTCCACTTCGGCCAGGACGTCGCCCGGCCGGCGATCGCGCTCCCTGCCCCGGAGGCTGGGCACGATGCAGAAAGTGCACGTGTTGTTGCACCCGACCGATATCGACACCCAGGCAGCGTAGGCGCGTTCGCGATGCGTGGGCAGGGTCGACGGGAAGACCTTCAGGGACTCCTCGATCTCCACGGCCGCCTCCGCGTTGTGCCGTGCGCGCCTGAGCAGCGCCGGCAGGACGTCGAGGTTGTGCGTGCCCAGCACGGCGTCCACCCACGGGGCCCTCTCGACGATGCCTCCGCGCATCTGCTGGGCCAGGCACCCGCCGACGGCGATCTGCATGCCGGGCCGTTCGCGTTTGACGGCGGCGAGCTGGCCGAGGTTCCCGAACAGGCGGGTGGCGGCGTTCTCCCGGACGCTGCACGTGTTGACGACGACGACGTCCGCGCCTTCGTCCCCGGCGTCGGTCGCCCTGGCGGCCTTCTCGGGGACGAGGGCGACGGGGACGTAGCCCGCCTCCTCCAGGAGGCCCGCCAGGCGTTCGGAGTCGTGGACGTTCATCTGGCATCCGAGGGTGCGGATGGCGTAGGTCCGGGGAAGCTGTGGTGACATCGCGAGCCAGTCTAGCCCAGCAGGCGCTCGTGGGCCTCGCGCAGGGCCCGAGAGCACGTCTCGGGCGGATACCCGCGTCTGGCGAGGGCGGCGTACACGCGCCGGTCGAGCGTCCGGGGGTCGCTCCCGCCGCGCGACAGGCGCTTCTCCGCCACCGCAACGGCGGCTTCGAGTTCCGCCTCGTCGCCGACCGACTCGATCACGGCGTCGACGATGCCGCGGTCGACCCCCTTTCGCCGCAGCTCCTCGCACATCGCCTTGCGGGAAGCGCCCGTCTCGGAGAGCCTCGTCCGCACGAGGGCCCGGGCGAAATGCGCGTCGTCGATCAGGCCGATGCTCGTGAAATGATCGAGCACCTCCTCGCGGACGTCGGCGGGGACGTCCCTGCGCTCCATGGCCTCGGACAGCTGCTGGCGCGACCGGTCCATCATGGACAGCTGGCGTATGACGATCCGGCGGCCGCGCTCCCGCCATTCTTCGCGGTCCGGTTCCCGGCCGCCGCTTCGGGGCGGCGCAGCCTGCCCGCCCATCAGCTCTCCGGATCCGCGGGGGGCTCGGGAGCCGCGGGGGCAGCGGGGTCGGGGGCGACTCCCACCTTGACGAGGATCTTGCCTTCGATCTCATCGGCCATCTCGGGGTTGTCCTTGAGGAACCTGCGCACCTTCTCCTTGCCCTGGCCGAGCTGGTCGCCGTCGTAGGTGTACCAGGCGCCGGACTTGCGCACGATCCCGGCGTCCACGCCCATGTCGATGATGCACCCCTCGCGGGAGATCCCCTGGCCGTAGAGGATGTCGAATTCGGCCTGTTTGAACGGCGGAGCCATCTTGTTCTTGACGACTTTGACGCGGGTGCGGTTGCCGACCGGCTCGGATCCCTCCTTGAGCGTCTCGGTGCGCCGGACGTCCAACCGGACCGAGGCGTAGAACTTGAGGGCCTTGCCCCCGGTGGTGGTCTCGGGGCTTCCGAAGAAGACGCCGATCTTCTCCCGGAGCTGGTTGATGAATATGGCCGTCGTCCCCGAGGCCGACAGCGCGCCGGTGATTTTGCGCAGCGCCTGGCTCATCAGACGCGCTTGGAGGCCGACGTGGGAATCGCCCATCTCCCCCTCGATCTCGGCCTTGGGGACGAGGGCGGCGACCGAGTCGATCACGATGATGTCCAGCGCCCCCGACCGGATGAGCATGTCGGTGATCTCCAGGGCCTGCTCGCCGGTGTCCGGCTGGGAGACGATGAGCGCGTCGGTGTCCACGCCGAGCTTCTTGGCGTACTCGGGGTCCAGGGCGTGCTCGGCGTCGACGAAGGCGGCGATGCCCCCGTTGCGCTGGGCGTTCGCCACGGCGTGGAGGGCGACGGTGGTCTTCCCCGAGGACTCGGGGCCGTAGACTTCCACGACGCGTCCGCGAGGCAGGCCGCCGATGCCCAGGGCGATGTCGAGGGACGTGGCCCCCGTGGGGATGACTTGGACTTTGGACTGGACGCGGTCGCCCAGGCGCATGACCGAGCCTTTGCCGAACTGGCGGTCGATCTGGGAGAGGGCCGCGTCGAGCGCCTTGGCGCGGTCTTCGGGCTTTGCTGGCATCGTGTGTTCCTTCTACTCGCGGATCGTGCAGAACAGGTCTTTCCGGACTCCGCCCTCGCCGAGCGGCCTTCCGAGGTCTACGCTATGCCCGACCTCCGACAAAAAAACGACCCACTTCCCACCTTCGTGGAAAGTAGGCCGCTCGCATGACCTGTTGACCATTCTACACCGCACAAGCGTTCGATAAAAGAACCCCGTGGGCGAGTCCGCGGCGGCGTCCGCTCACACGTCCCGGTCCGGTCTGACCCGATGCAGAAAGCGGTATGACTCGGGGAGGTCCATGGCCGAGCAGACCGCCTCCCACACTCTCCGGGCCGGCATCCCGCTGCCGAGGGCCTCCGCCGGACTCAGGCCCCCGAGTTCGCCCAGGACGAGGTCCTGAGCCAGGCTGCGGCCCCTGCGGGGGAACGCTCTGTCGAGATTCGCCCAGAACTCAGACTCGCGCACGCTGCATCTCGGAACGCATGAGCGACTCCGGGGAATCGGGAACCCTCATGCGGGCGGGGACGCGTCCTTCGGCGAAGTCCACGCGATCGGCTACGAGCCGCAGGACGTGGCTCAACGGCACGTTGAGGGCCTTGCAGATCGAAGACAGCAGCTCGGAGGAGGCCTCCTTCTGACCGCGCTCCACCTCGGACAGGTATCCGAGCGAGACGCGCGCATCCGAGGAGACCTCCCGGAGGGTGCGTCCCTGGCGCTGGCGGTACTCTCTGAGGACCTCGCCGAGTTCGCGGCGCAGAAGCGCCTGCTCTCCGGAGGCCGGCTGGTTCACGGGTCGGATCGTCTGGTCGAATTTCCGGTTGACGCCGGTTCGTAGCTCCATTCTCATCATCCTTTACAACGCATGGAAGTCGATTTTGTTCCCGACCGCTTCGCTGGCTTTACCCGCCCGCTATCCTTCCACGACCGGACTGTGACTATACGTTTACCAACGTTTTCTGAATTTTCACTGAAAGGCCGTCGACGGCTTCTCGCGAGCGGTCACCGCGTCCGCTCGAGTTCCCCTTGCAGCAGGTCCACCGCCCGCCGGACGGCGGCGCGTCTGACGTCCTCCCTGCCCCCGGGGAATCTGGCGAGCGCCGCCCTGCTCCCCCGCGCGGAGTCGACGGCCACCCACACCGTGCCGGCCTCGTGTCCGTCGGCGGGGCCGGGGCCGGCCACGCCCGTCGTGGCCAGTGCGACGTCCGCCCCGAACATCCGGCGCACGCCGCGGGCCATCTCGAGGGCGACGCCCTCGTCCACAGGCCCCGTCGAGGCGAGCCGATCCGCGTCGACTCCCAGGACGCTCGCCTTGGCGTCCGCGGCGTAGGCGCACACGCCTCCCCTGAAGACCTGCGAGGCCCCCGGCACCCGGACGAAGGCGTCGGCCAGCAGGCCCCCGGTCAGGGACTCGGCGCATGCCACGGTCATCCTCCGCGCGGCCAGCTCGGCGACGATCGCCGCCATCGCCTCGGCTCCGATCCGTTCGTCCATCCCGCCCCCGATTCAGCCGGCGCGCGCGATGGCCCTGGCGTCGCGGACGTACCCGGCGGCCGAGACGAGCGAGAAGTACAGGGCCACGGCGAGGAGTCCGTAGCTCAGCCACAGGAGGGCCGCCGCAAGGGCCGCGGGGAGGAAGGACGCCCAGGGGATGAGGATCCCGGCGATGCCCATGGACTGGAAGAACATCTTCATCTTGCCGCCGCGCCCGGCGGCCATGACCGCCTTCTTCACGACCGTCATGCGGACGGCGGTGATGGCGAGCTCGCGGCCGATCATGACCGCCGTCACCCACCACCACAGGTGGCCGTGCCACGACAGCAGGATGAGGGCGGCGGAGACGAGGGCCTTGTCGGCCAGAGAGTCGGCCATCTTCCCGAAGTCGGTGATGAGGCCGCGGCTGCGGGCGAGGTATCCGTCGGCCTTGTCCGTTGCGGCCGCCAGCGCGAAGACGAACCACGCCAGCGCCGACCGCACCGGGGTGTCGCTCCAGTACACCGCGACGAACACGGGGACGAGGATGAGCCGCAGAACCGTCAAGACGTTGGCGACGTTGAGGAGAGGCGCCTTCGCGCCGTCGTTCTCACCGATGCTCATCCCCCCAGGCTAGCGCGCCCGTGCCCGTCGGGCGAACGGAGGATAGAATCAGGTGTCCGTATCGATGAGGAACGGAGAGGGACATGCGTCAGCGAATGAAGGCGACCCGGGCCCTGGCGGCCGCGGCTCTGTTCGTCGCCGCGTCGGCGTGCGCCGGCGGCCGCGGAGCCGACCCGCCGCGCAGCCCGACGACCTGTACCGCCTCGCCCGCTCCCACGACGGCCACAGGCGCGCCCCAGGCTGCGTCGAGCTTCACAATCGTCTCCGGCGGCGACATCCTCCTGCACATGTCCGTCAACCAGGCGGCGCGGGCGGGTTCCGGCTATGACTACACGCAGCTGCTCGCCGGCATCCGGCCGTGGATCGAGGGGGCGGACCTGGCGCTGTGCGCGCTGGAGGTGCCGATCGTCCCGCCGGGCGAGAAGCCCTCGAACTACCCGGCGTTCGGCTCCCCGCCGCAGATCGCCGACTCCCTGAAGGCGCTCGGGTGGGACGGATGCGCGCTGGCCACCAACCATTCGATGGACCGCGGGTTCCCGGGGGTCGTCTCCACGGTCGACAACTTCGACCGGGTCGGGCTGGGCCGCCACGGGACGGCCCGCACCGGCGAGGAGTCCACGAGGATCCAGTACTACAAGGTGCGCTCCGGCGGGCGGGACGTCGTCGTCGCGCACCTGTCGGCGACCACCCTGACCAACGGCATCCCCCTTCCCAAGGGGGCCGAGTGGTCCTGGAACGTCGTGGGGTCCCTCGGCAGGCGCAGCGTGGGCGACCTCGTCGAGGACGCCAGGCGCGCGCGGAGGCAGGGGGCGGACATCGTCGTCGTCTCCATGCACTGGGGCACGGAATACGTCTCCCAGCCGACCGCCGAGCAGACGGCCGTCGGCGACCAACTCGCCAAATCGGGTCAGATCGACCTCGTCTTCGGAAACCACTCGCATGTGCCCGAACCCGTGGCCAAGCTCGCCGGAGGCCCCGGCGGCAGGGGTATGTGGGTCGTCTGGTCGATGGGGAACACGATCTCCGGGCAGACCGTCCAAAACCACGGATACCGCGTGATGGCGGGGCTGATGACGACCGCGACCGTCGACGTCCCGGCGAAGGGCCCCGCACGGGTCTCGAACCTGGAGTGGACGGCCATCGCCCAGGACGAGCGGACCGACCGGGTCTTCCAGCTGTCCAGGCTGACGTCGGGCGAGCGCCCGGCGTCGATGACGCTCTCGCCGGCCGAGATCGCCTCACGAGCCAACGCGACCTATCCGGTCATGGGCGCCGACGGGTCGAAGGAGCGGGTCACTCCCCCGACCCCCAGGGCGCAGCTCATCGGCCGAGAGCTCAAGTAGCGTCGCCGCCCGGTGCGTCACCGCCCGGTCAGCTGCCAGGCGTCCTCGCCGCTCTCCCCCTCGGGCGACTCGTCGTCGTACCAGCCGAGGCCCTCGTCCCCTCCGGCGCCGGACGCTTGGGAACCGAGCGCTTCGCAGCGGCGGGGGAGCTCGATGCGCTCGGTCGCCGGCTCCTGGGCGGCGGCGCCCGCGGCGCCCTCTTGCGGTCCGTCCGCAGCCTGGGCGGCGCCCGAGGCGGAGTCGGCCGGGTCGTCGTCGAAGACGCTCTGGCGCTCGCCGCGGAGCATCGCCAGGGCGTTGTCCAGGTGCTCGGGGCTGACGAGCACGTCGCGCGCCTTGGAGCCTTCCGAGGGGCCGACGATCTCGTACTGCTCGAGAAGGTCCATCATGCGGCCCGCCTTGGCGAAGCCGATGCGCAGCTTTCGCTGGAGCATGGACGTCGAGCCGAACTGGCTCGTGACGACCAGGTCGGCCGCCTGGAGCAGGATCTCCAGGTCCTCCCCGATCTCCTCGCGCTGCTTCTTGGCCTCCTGGGCGTCCTCGAAGTCCTCGCGGTAGCGCGGGGAGAGCTGGTCCTTGACGTGGGTGACGACCCGCTCGATCTCCTCCTCGTCGACCCAGGCCCCCTGGAGGCGGATCGGCTTGGAGACTCCGGCGGGCATGAAGAGGGCGTCGCCCTGCCCGATGAGCTTCTCCGCGCCGGACTGGTCGAGGATCGTGCGGGAGTCGGCCAGAGCCGAGGTCATGAAGGCCAGCCGGGAGGGGATGTTCGCCTTGATCAGGCCCGTCACGACGTCGACGGAGGGGCGCTGCGTGGCGAGCACGAGGTGTATCCCCGCGGCGCGGGCGAGCTGGGTGATGCGCTGGATCGAGGCCTCGACGTCGCGCGGGGCGACCATCATGAGGTCGGCGAGCTCGTCGACCACGACGAGCAGGTACGGGTAGGGCGCGAGCTTGCGGTGCGGGTCGTGCGACGCGAGGCTCCCCTCGCGCACCGCGGCGTTGAAGTCCACGATGTTCTTGAAGTGATAGGCCGCCATGTCGTCGTAGCGGGCGTCCATCTCCTTGACCACCCACTCGAGCGCTTCGGCGGCCTTCTTCGGGTTGGTGATGATGGGCGTGATCAGGTGCGGGATGCCGGCGTAGATGGTCAGCTCGACGCGCTTCGGGTCGACGAGGATCATCCTCACCTGGTCGGGGGTGGCCCGCATCATGATCGACGTGATCATCGAGTTGATGAAGGAGGACTTTCCGGCGCCCGTGGCGCCGGCCACGAGGAGGTGCGGCATCTTCGCCAGGTTGGCGACGACGTACTGGCCGCGCACGTTCTTGCCGACCCCGACCGTCAGGGGGTGGTCGGCCTTCTGCGCGACCTGGGAGCGCAGGACGTCGCCGAGCATGACGGTCTCGCGGTCCGTGTTGGGGATCTCGATGCCGATGGCCGACTTGCCGGGGATGGGCGAGAGGATGCGCACGTCGGCGGAGGCCACGGCGTAGGCGATGTTGTTGGACAGGGCGGTGATGCGCTCGACTTTGACGCCGGGGCCGAGTTCGATCTCGTACTGGGTGACCGTCGGGCCCCGGGAGAAGCCGACGACGCGGGCGTCGATGCCGAAGTCGGTGAACACCTGGGTGAGCTGGGAGACGACGAGCTCGTTGGCCTCGGTGCGCTCCTTGTGGGGGGCGCCCGCCCTGAGCTCGCTCGGGGACGGCAGCTGGTAGACGATCGACGGGTCGAGGGCGAGCTGCTGGCCCTCAGGCGGCTCGAATCCGGCGTCGGGCGCCGGAAGGGCGATCCGTTCGGTCTCCTGGGCCGGCGTCGGCGAGCCCGACGGCCGCGCTCCCCCGGACGCCGGGCGACTCGCCTTCCCGCCGGCGTCGGGGCGTCGGGCGGGCCGTTCCCCCTCGGGGGCCGGGACGGAGGCGGAGGCGTCGTCGAGGGCCTCGGTCGGCGGGGTCGCCTCGCGCCTCCTGCGGGGAAGCAGCCGCGTCTTGGGCACCTCCTCGCCTATCTCGGCGGCCTGGTCGTAGGGGACCGAAGCCGACGAGCCGTGGTTGGGGACGTCGGAGTCGGCGTCCTTGCGCCCGGCCCGGCGCTCGCGCACCTTGGCCACGACGTCGCGCAGCGGCGTGTCCGTCATGTAGACGGCGTCGAAGAGGAGGACGAGGAGCAGGACGGGAACCGCTCCGAACGGGGAGAGGAGGGCCGACAGCGAGCCGCCCGACGCCCATCCGAGGAGCCCGCCCGCCGACTCCGTGGGGGCGAAGTCCTTCAGCGGGCTCACCGGCGAGCGGACGATGTGGATCAGGCCCGTCAGGCAGACGACGATGAGTCCCAGGCCGACGGTGAAGCGCCGGTTGGTGGCCCGGGTGGAGGCGCGGAAGTATTTGATCGCCAGCGCGGTGAAGAGCACCGGGGCGAGTATCGAGATGAGCCCGACGGTGCCCGCGGTCAGGCGATGGATGAGGCCGCCCAGGATGCCGGACAGGCCGAACCACTCCCGCAGTGCGACGACCACCGCGATCGCCAGGAAGGCGAACGCTATGCCGTCGCGGCGCACGCTGGAGGCGCCCTCGTCCGGTGCTGCGGGCTCGGGCTTGGCGGCCGGCGCCTTCTTGGCCGCGGGCTTCTTCTTCGCGCCGCGCTGGGGGACTCGTGGACTCACATATCGAACCCTAGTGCTTCGCGGGCACCTTGTCCCTTCCTGACGCGCGAGCGTTCGGCCACACAGGCGCCGAGCCGGAAGCCGGACCGCACTCAGCGCGCACGGCCCTTCCCTCGGCAGCCGGCTTCGGGCCGGAGGCCGCGGCCGTCAGACCTCGACGACCGTCGGGATGATGATCGGCGCGCGGCGCAGCTTGCGCGAGATCCACCGTCCGATCGTGCGACGCATCGCCTGCTGCATCTGGTACGGGTCGGCGCCGCGCTCCAGGGCCTCGCGCAGGGCCTGGGTCACGTCGGGGAGGATGTCGTCGAAGACCGACTCGTCCTCGGCCACGGCCCGCGCCTGGATGTGCGGCCCGGTCACGATGCCCTTGGTCTGGGGGTTGACGGCGGCGAAGATGGCCACGAAGCCCTCCTCGGCCAGGATCCGACGGTCCTTCAGCTCGGCGTCGGTGATGTCGCCGATGGACGAGCCGTCGACGTAGATGTCGTGGAACGGGATCTGGCCGACGAGCCGGACGACGCCGTCGGACATGTCGACCACCGACCCGTTCTCCGCGAGGATGACGTTCTCCGGCTCCACGCCGGTTTTGACGGCGATGCCCCCGTTGGCCACCTGGTGGCGGACCTCTCCGTGGATGGGCATGGCGTAGGCGGGTTCGAGGATGTTGTAGCAGTACAGGAGCTCGCCCTGGGCGGCGTGCCCGGACACGTGCACCTTGGCGTTGCCCTGGTGGACCACCCGCGCGCCGAGCTTCATGAGGTTGTTGATGAGCCGGTAGACGGAGTTCTCGTTGCCCGGGATGAGGGAGGAGGCGAACAGGACCGTGTCCCCCGGGCTGACGCCCACCTTGGCGTGGGACTTCGCCGCTATGCGCGCGAGGACCGCCATGGGCTCGCCCTGGGACCCCGTGGACATGAAGACGCGCCGGTTCTCGGGGACGGAGGGCATGTCGCCCAGGTCGATGAGGACGCCCTCCGGGACGTCGAGGTATCCCAGGTCGGAGGCGATGCCCATGTTGCGGACCATCGACCGTCCCACGAAGGCGACTCTGCGCCCGTGGTGCGCCGCGGCGTTGAGCACCTGCTGGACCCTGTGGACGTGGGACGAGAAGGAGGCGACGACGATCTGGCCGACGGCCCGGGCGAAGACGTCGTCGATGACCGGCCCGATCTCGGACTCGGAGGGCACGAAGCCGGGCACCTCGGCGTTGGTCGAGTCGCACATGAAAAGGTCGACTCCCTCCTCCCCTGCCCGGGCGAAGGACCGCAGGTCCGTCAGGCGCCCGTCCAGGGGGAGCTGGTCCATCTTGAAGTCGCCGGTGATGAGGATGTTGCCCTCGGGCGTGCGGACGAAGACGGCCAGCGCATCGGGGATCGAATGGTTGACCGAGATGAACTCCATCTCGAAGGGGCCGACCCGCTCGGAGTCTCCCTCGGCCACGACCAAAGCGTTGGGCTTGATCCGGTGCTCGGCCAGTTTGGCCTCGACGAAGGAGATCGTCAGCCGGCTCCCCACGAGTCTGATGTCGTTGCGCAGCTTGAGGAGGTAGGGGACCGCGCCTATGTGGTCCTCGTGGCCGTGCGTGAGCACGACGGCCTCGATATCGTCGATCCTCTCCTCGAGGTAGTCGAGGTCGGGCAGGATGAGGTCGACGCCCGGCTGGTTCTCCTCGGGGAAGAGCACGCCGCAGTCGACGACCACCAGCTTCCCTCGGTATTCCAGGACGTTGCAGTTGCGGCCCACCTCGCCCAGGCCGCCCAGCGGGACGATGCGGACGACGTCTTCGGCGAGCGCCGGGGGGGTCTGGATTTCACTCACGTCTGTGCTCTCTTCGCTATCGGCGTCGGACTTCCGGCGTGCGGACCGTCGCCGTCCATGAGGGGCGTTGCGAACGCCCGCGCCGAGGCGGACTGCCCCGGCGAGATGAAAGACTACACGAGACCCTCGGCGCGAAGCGTCGCCGCCAGAGCGGAGATCTGGGAGCTGGAGGCCCCGACGAGGGGAAGCCGCAGCGTGGCGTTGGGCAGCACGCCCATGAGCTTGAGCGCCTCCTTGGCCATCACGGCCCCCTGGCCCCCGCCCATGATCGCCTCGACGATGCGCCGCTGGCTCGCGGCCTCGGCGCGGGCGGCGGGCAGGTCGCCCGAATCGACCTCGGTGACCAGTGCGCGCAGGCCGGAGGCGATGACGTGGCCGACCACCGACACGACGCCGGACGCCCCGTGGGCGAGCCAGGCGAAGTTGAGGGAGTCGTCCCCCGAGTAGTACTCGAGCCCGGTGGCGTCCATCTTGACGAAGCCGCCGGCGACGTCGCCGGTGGCGTCCTTGACCCCCAGGATCCGGGGGTGTTCGGCCAGGCGCTTGAGCGTGTCGAGCTCGAGCCTGACCCCGGTGCGCCCGGGGATGTCGTAGAGCATGACGGGCAGGTCGCTCGCCTCGGTCACGGCGAGGACGTGCTGGACGACCCCCTCCTGGGAGGGCCGGTTGTAGTAGGGGGGCACCACGAGGAGGGCGTCGGCGCCCGAGGCCTGAGCCCCCTTGGCGATGCGCACGGCGTGCGCTGTGTCGTTGGAGCCCGCGCCGGCCAGGATCATGGCGCGGTCGCCCACGGCCTGGCCGACCTCGCGGACCAGGGCGTCCTTCTCCGGTTGATGCGTCGTGGGGGACTCGCCGGTGGTCCCGGACAGCAGGACGCAGTCGCAGCCGTCGTCGACCAGCTTCGCGGCCAAGGCCGCGGCCGAGTCGACGTCGAGGGAGCCGTCCTCCGCGAAGGGCGTGACCATGGCGACGGCGACGGATCCGAATGTGCGCTTGGGCAGAGTCTGAGTCATAGAGAAGACGATAGCCGCCGCGGCGGGGTGATGCTCCCCTGTTCCGCCATTCGGCACTTGCCTGAAAGATGAATAACATTGTGACATGAGCGATACTCACGTGTTCGTCCGTCCGGCGACTTCGGCGGACGCCGCGCCAATCGGCGACATCCACGCGCGGAACATGCGCGCCTCCCTCACGATGGCGGGGGGCAAGGCTCTCGACGCGGCCGTTCTGGCCCGGATCAGCCCCAGCGCGTTCGTCCCTGCGTGGAGGCACGCCATCAGCGCCCCTCCAGACGCCTCCCCGCAGGTGTTCGCCGCGGTGGAGGACGGCGTGGTGGTCGGCTTCGCGGCGCTCTCCCCCACGGTCCGCGGATCGGAGGGAGGCGAGGCCGCCGGGGGCGCCGAGGTCATGGAGATGACGGCGTTGGAGATCTCGGCCGGCTTTCAGAGGCACGGGCACGGCTCACGCCTTCTGTCCGCCCTCGTCGACGCCGCTCGCGAACGCGGTGCGCATCGGGTCCAGACGTGGGCCCTGGCCGAGGACGAGGCGCGCACGGCCTTCCTCTCTGCCGCCGGCTTCGGACCGGCGGGGGCCCGCAGGAAGATCGAGGTCGGGCAGACGATCGTCACCGAGCACTGCTGGCACACGGCGATCTGAGCGCGGCCGGCAAGACGGCCGCGCGTCCCGGACGGGGCCGCGAAGGCCGGCGTCGGGGACGCGCGGCGTCGCTCACAGTCCCATGAGGGCCTCGAGCCCCCAGGTGAGGCCTCCGCGTCCTCGCACGGACCGCACGGCCAACAGGACGCCGGGCATGAAGCTCGCGCGGTCGAAGGAGTCTTGCCGGACGACCAGCTGCTCGCCGGGGTTGCCCAGGAGGATCTGCTCGTGCGCGTTGAGCCCGCGCAGGCGCACGGCGTGCACGCGCACGCCGTCGTAGTCGGCGCCGCGTGCGCCGAAGGGGTCGGTCTCGGTCGCGTCGGGGCCGGGCGAGACCCCAGCCGCGGCTCGGGCCCGGGCGATGCGCGAGGCGGTGGAGATCGCCGTCCCCGAGGGCGCGTCCGCCTTGTCCGGGTGGTGCATCTCGATGACTTCGACGGACTCGAAGAAGGGGGCGGCCCTCTCGGCGAAGCTCATGGCCAGGACGGCGGAGAGGGCGTAGTTCGGCGCGATGACGGCGCTGCGTCCGGTCTTCTCGGCCCGCGCGCGCACCCGCTCCAGCGCCTCGTCCGTCCAGCCGGTGGTCCCCACGACGGCGTCGGCCCCCGAATCGAGGATCGCCAGCGCGTTGGCCTCGGCGGCCCCCGGGACGGAGAACTCGACGGCCACCTCGGCTCCCCCGAGGCTCTCCCGGGTGATGGCGTCGCCCGCGTCGAGCTCGGCGACCAGCTCCATGTCCTCGGCGGCGCCGACCGCCTCGCACACCGTCCGCCCCATGCGCCCCGCGGCGCCCACTACTGCAACTCGAATGCTCATGCGGCCAAGCCTATCGGCAGACGGGCCTGCGCCTTCGGTAACGGCCCGCAGTCGGGACGGCCGCGGACGCTCCGAGCGTCGACGAGGCGAATTCCGGACGCCGAGGGGGGATCGGGCGCCGCCCTGAGAATGAGCGCCGGCGAGTGCCGCACCCCGGGCGTGTCCCGCCGGATGAAACGGCGCCAGCGCGCCGAAAACCCGAGGCTGCGGGGATGAGTCCCCATCGAGACGCCCTTGACAGACAAGTATCCTGTTCGGATATCACACACACGGAAGTTCAGAAGATTGAGGGGCAGAATGTCTGAACTCAAGGTTGACCCGCGAAGTTTGGTGATAGCAGCCGATCATGCCAGGAGCTCCCACGACAGCGCGTCGCTCATAGCGAACGTGGGCTCGGTCATGGAGAGGATCGCCTCGGCGATCACCGGCACCGCTTGCGGACCCCCGGCCGTCGAAGCGGGGTGCTTCATCGACGCGCTCGCCGAGAGGAACAGCGACGGACTGCGGGCTTACGAGGCCACCCTGCGCGACGTCGCCGACGGCTACTCCCAGACAGACCAGCTCATCCAGGCCAGGCTCGACAAGTTCATCGGCGTGATGCGCGAGGAGTGAGCGAATGCCGACCTGGAGCGACATACAGGAGTGGACATTCTCAAGCCTGCAGCCCGTGGTTGACGACCTGGTCTATTACCGCCAGCAGGCCGCTCGCGTCAGCGCGTCGATGCTCGATCTGGACGCCGGCGTCGAATGGTCGGGGGACGGCGCGGCGGCGGCCGGCACGTGGTTCTCCTCGCTGGAGGACACGTCCACTCTGCTTCTGGCCAGTCTGGGCGAACTGCTCACCGTCACGACGGCCATGCAGAACCGGATGGGCGAAGTCGAAGTCCTCGTCCTGGAAATCCTCTCCCTGACATCTCACCACGAATTCGCGATCGCCGACGACGGCACCGTGACCGACCCCCGCCCGCAGGAGGCCGGCTCTCCCGCGGAGCCCGAGGCGGATCCGGGGGCGGACGGCCCCGGGCGGCCGGACCGGCAGGAGGCGCTGGCCAGCGCGAAGACGCTCGTCTCGCAGGCGCTGACCAAGGCGCGCATCGCCGACGACGCCTATCGCTCGTCGCTGACTCGGATCGGCCGCGGACGTCTCTCCCGAACCCGGCCTCCCGGGCCCAAGCACTCCGACCGGGGCGTGAACACGCGGGAGGTCGCGGCCTGGTGGGATTCGCTGACCGAGGAGGAGAGGCGCCTGCAGATCAACAGGCACGCCAGCGTGATCGGGACCCTGGACGGAGTATCCGGCAGGGACCGCGACACGGCGAACCGAGCCCGGCTGACGAACGACATCGAAAACGTCCAGAAGCTGATCGACGTCGAGCACCAGAAGCTCCTCGACTCGGGCCTGCCCTACTCCCAGGCCGACGTCGGACGGTTCAACGCGCTCCTGGCCCAGCGCGAGGAGCTGGAGGAACTGGCCAAATCCATCGGGGACGCGGACGCCAACCCTCCCCGCCAGCTCCTCCTGTACGATCCGTCGACCGGCAGGCCCGGGCGCATGACCCTCCACGTCGCCGTGTCGATCGGAGACGTGGACACGGCCGCCCACATCTCGACGTTCGTCCCGGGCATGACGATCAACGTCCGGGACAGCATCGTCGCCTACGCGAACGACATGGCGAACCTGCGCGATCAGAGCATCCAGAAGCTTTGCGAACACGGCGGGTCGAACGTGGCCACGATCGTGTGGCAGGGCTACGACATACCGTCGACGGCCGGAAGCGCCCCCTTGACGAACATGGTGGAACGCGGCGGAAGCGACCTGCGGTCCTTCCACGAGGGGATATACGACTCCCGCTGCCGCCTCGGCGGAAGCTCTCCCCCGCACATCTCGGTGCTGGGCTATTCCTCCTACGGGTCGGCCACCGCCGGCCGGGCGCTGGGGAGCATACGCCCGGGAGTGGTCGGCGACTTCATCGTCTGCGGCTCGTCCCGCGGACTGCAGGACACGCGGGACGTCAACGTGCCGGAGGGGCACACCTACGCTCTCCGGTACGGCGCCGGGGATGCCGGCCAAGCCGATATGCCGTACGATTGCGATCTGGCTTTCACCGCCGGATTCACCACGCTCAACCCCGGGATGGCCGAACCGCGGTGGGCGTGGCAGGATCCCGCGGCGCACAACGACTATCTCGACGACCAGGCGCAGGCCCGCGGACACGTCGTCGACGTGGTCACCGGAGGTTGAGGCGAGACAGACGCGCGACGCGACGGGAGGCAATCATTTTCTACGACGGAACCGCACCCTTCGAAGAGCGCACCGAGGCGTCGGTCGTCGCAGAGCAGCTCGTCGGCGCCCTGGCGGAGGCGCGCTTCGAAATATCCGAGGACCTCGGCCCCTTCGAGTGGACGGACGTGGACGACGCCATCGAGCCGAAGGACTTCACCGCCGCCGTGGACCACGAGGGGAACGAGGGCCTTTCGATCTCGCGCATGCAGGGAGTCGCCCTCGGCATGCCCGACGCCGACTACGCGGCCGCGGTGAGGATCGTCACCGAGATCGCCACGCCCCTGGGATTCACCCACAGGAGCTACGCGGACTTCGACGAACGCACGGTCACCTACCTGTACAACGTGCGGGAGGGCGGCTACATCAGCATCGGCAAGACCTTCGGAGCCGGATTCTCCCTGCGCTTCGAAACCGGATGCAGGCCGTGACAGCCCCGTCGCGCCTCGCCGAACCGCCCCGGAGCCTCCAGCTCGGACTGATGAGAGGGCCTCAGGGGTGCGCAGGCCTCAAGGGCGCGCCATCACCTCGAGAAGGCCGCTTCGGGGCCGACTACGATCCGGGATCGGGGCGCCCGGGCGAGGTCGGCTGCCAGGTCCGCCACGTCCTCGGCGGTGACCGCCCGCGCCCGGCGGATCGACTCCTCGCGTGAGACGAGCGACCCGCGGACGAGTTCGGCCCGACCGAGCGCGCTCATCCTCGACCCCATGGATTCGGCGCCGAAGGCGACGTCCGCCCGAACCCTCCGATAGGCGGTCTCCACTTCGGCGGAGCCGACGCCGCCCCCGGCCATCGCCTCGAGGCATTCCTCCATGAGGGCCGTCACGTTCGCGGCGTCGGCGGGCGAGCACCCGGCGTACATGCCGAAGAGCCCGCCCTCGTGGTAGAGGCCGGGAAAGGAGTAGGTCGAGTAGGCCAGCCCGCGTTTGTCGCGGACCTCCTGGAAGAGGCGGGAGGACGTGCCGCCCCCCAGAATCGAGTTCAACGCGAAAAGGGCGTAGCGGCGCGGATCCTCGTCGGTGATGGCCGGCATCGCCACGATGACGGCCGCCTGCTCGACGCTCCGCCCGATCGCCGCGTCCTGCGGCGCACCGTAGACGATGTCCGCGCGACGGCGGCGCGGGGCGGGCGGTGCGCCGTCCGCGCAGTCCCATCCGGCCCGGGCGAGGGAGCCGAGCACGAGGGAGCACAGGACGTCGTGGTCGACCGCGCCCGCGGCCGCCACGACCAGTTCGCGGGGACGGTAGGCGTCCCGGTAGTGCGCCGTCAGGCTCGAATGGGCCAGGCCGGAGACGCTTTCGCGCGTGCCCCCGATCGGGCGGCCCAGCGGATGCGGGCCGAAGACGAGCGCGGCGATGCGCTCGTGGGCGACCTCGCCCGCGTCGTCGTCGTACATGGCCAGCTCTTCGAGGATGACGCCCCGCTCCAGCTCCATGTCGGCCTCCGCCAGACGGGAGGCCGCCACCATGTCGGCGAGGAGGTCGACGGCGCCGGGCAGGTCCTCCTCGACGACCTGCCCGTAGTAGTAGGTGACCTGTTTGCCCGTGGCGGCGTTGACGGTGCCGCCGAGATAGTCGATCCGCTCGGCGATCTGCTGGGCGCTGCGTCCCCTCGTTCCCTTGAAGAGGAGGTGTTCGAGGAAGTGGGTCGAGCCGAGGCGGTCCACGCCTTCGTCGGCCGATCCGGCGCCCACCCACATCCCCACGGACGCCGTGCGCGCGTGGGGCACGCGCTCGGTGAGGACTCTGACGCCGCCGGGCAGGATCGACCGGCGGACGAGCGCGCCGTCGTCGACGAGCCGGAGCTCGCCGCCTTCGACGTCCAAAGGCAGGTCGACACAGGAGAATTCGCTCACCGGTCAAGTCTAAACGGCGGTGGGCCCGGGAGTCTCCCCGGGCCCACCGCCGGCATGACGCACGGGACGTCGGCGCGCAGGGTTCACCTCCTGCCGGAAAGCGGTGCGGTCGCGCCTCTTCCCCGCCGGATGACGCAGCCGAGCCGGCCTAGTTCGCCGCGTCCTCGCGCGTGCGGCGGCGTTGGCGGGAACCCCGCCGCGAACCCCGCTCGCGGCCTTCGCGTTCGCGGCGCGCGGGACGCTCGGAGGCTGCGGCCTGCTCGGCGGCCTCTCCGGCCGCCGACTCCTCCACGACGGCGTCCAGGGAGACTTTGCCTCGGGGGTCGATCTCGCCGATCTCCACCTCGACCTTGTCTCCGACGTTGAGGATGTCCTCGACGTTCTCGACCCGCCTGCCCCCGACGATCCGGCGGATCTGGGAGACGTGGAGGAGACCGTCGCGGCCCGGCGAGAGCGAGACGAACGCTCCGAAGGTGGTCGTCTTGACGACCGTGCCGACGAACCGCTCGCCGACCTCGGGCATCTGCGGGTTGGCGATGCCGTTGATGGCGGCGCGGGCGGCTTCGGCGGAGGGGCCGTCCGTCGCGCCGATGAACACGGTGCCGTCGTCCTCGATCGTGATCTCCGCGCCCGTGTCCTCCTGGATCTGGTTGATCATCTTGCCCTTGGGGCCGATGACCTCGCCGATCTTGTCGACCGGGATCTTCACGGCGATGATGCGCGGAGCGGTCGAGGCGAGCTCGTCGGGGCCGTCGATCGCCTCGGCGATGAGGTCGAGGATCGCGAAGCGGGCGTCGCGGGCCTGGGTGAGCGCGGCGTCGAGGACCGCCGCGGGGATGCCGTCGAGCTTCGTGTCGAGCTGGAGGGCCGTGACGTATTCGCGGGTGCCGGCCACCTTGAAGTCCATGTCGCCCAGGGCGTCCTCGGCGCCGAGGATGTCGGTGAGGGTGCAGTACTTGGTCTCCCCGTCGATCGTGTCGGAGACAAGGCCCATGGCGATGCCCGCGACGGGGGCCTTCAGCGGGACCCCCGCATTGTAGAGAGAGAGGGTCGACGCGCAGACCGAGCCCATCGACGAGGAGCCGTTGGAGCCCATGGTCTCGGAGACCTGCCTGATCGCGTAGGGGAACTCCTCGCGCGAGGGGAGCTGGGACTCCAAGGCGATCTCCGCCAGATGCCCGTGGCCGATTTCGCGGCGCTTGGGGGATCCGACGCGGCCCGTCTCCCCCGTCGAGTACGGAGGGAAGTTGTAGTGGTGGATGTACCTGCGGTGGGTGGCCGGCGAGAGGTTGTCCAGCTGCTGCTCCATCTTGAGCATGTTGAGGGTCGTCACCCCCAGGATCTGGGTTTCGCCGCGCTGGAACAGCGCCGAGCCGTGGACGCGGGGAAGGACGCCGGCCTCGGCCGTGATCGTGCGGATCTCCACGGGCGTGCGCCCGTCCATGCGCACGCCCTCGGTCAGGACGTGGTGGCGCATCGTCTTCTTGAAGGCGGCGTTGACGGCGGCGGCGAGCATCCCCTCCTCTTCGGGGAAGCGCTCGGCCAGTTCCTCGACGACGGAGGCGGTCAGGTCGTTGAGGGCCTCGTCGCGCTCGGCCTTGGCGACGATCCCGAGGACGGGCTGGAGGCGGTCGCCGATCGACTCGGTGACGGCCTCGAGCTGCTCCTCCGTGTAGTCCGGGAAGAAGGGGAAGTCGCCGACCGGCTTGCCGCATTCGCCGATGAGCTTCGCCTGCGCCTCGCACAGGGCGCGGATGACCGGCTTGGCGGCCTCCAGGCCTTCGGCCACGACGGATTCCGTGGGCTTGGCGCCGCCCGCGTTGATGACGATGTCGGCGTGCTCGGGGGCCTTGGCCTCGACCATCATGACGGCGACGTCGTCGCCGACGACCCTGCCCGCGATCGCCATGGAGAACGTGGCCCGCGTCAGCTCGCTCCACCGGGGGAAGGCGACCCACTGCCCGTCGATGAGGGCCATGCGGGTTCCGCCGATCGGGCCGGAGAAGGGCAGGCCCGCCAGCGAGGTGGACATGGACGCCGCGTTGATGGCCAGGACGTCGTAGGGGTCGTCGGGGTGCACGGTCAGCACGGTGCCGACGATCTGGACCTCGTTGCGCATGCCCTTCGTGAAGGCGGGGCGCAGCGGACGGTCGATGAGCCGCGCGGCGAGGATGGCCTCGGTGCCGGGGCGGCCCTCGCGGCGGAAGAACGAGCCGGGGATCCGGCCCGCCGCGTAGGACCGCTCCTCGATGTCGACGGTCAGGGGGAAGAAGTCGAAGTGCTCCTTGGGCGCCTTCGACGCCGTCGTGGCGGCGAAGACGGTGGTCTCCTCGTCGAGGTAGGCCAGCGCCGAGCCGTTCGCCTGGCGGGCCAGCAGCCCGGTCTCGAAGCGAACGGTCCGCTTGCCGAAGCTCCCGTTGTCGATGACGGCCTCTGACGAGTGGACGTCGGGTCCCTCCATAGGGTTATTCTCCTTTGATTGGCCCCGACACGGCCTTCAGTGGCGACTCACGGACGGACTCCGGAAGCTCCCACCGAGGACCGGGCCCGGGGTTTCTTCTTGTCTTCTTGTGCCGGAGGGCCGCGCCCTCCGGAAGGCATACGATGCGCCCCGCATGCCGAAAGGCGGCCCGGGCAATGTCCGGACCGCCTGCAGTCACCGGCGCAGACCGAGACGTGCGATGAGTGAGCGGTAGCGCTGGATGTCCTCCTCGGCGAGGTACGCCAGGAGACGCTTGCGCTGGCCGATGAGGAGCATGAGCCCGCGCCGCGAGTGGTGATCGTGCGGGTGGGACCGGAAGTGCTCGGTCAGCTCCTTGATGCGTGCCGACAGCAGCGCGACCTGGACCTCCGGCGAACCCGTGTCGCCCTCGTGCGTCGCGTACTCCGCGATGATCCTCTGCTTCTCTTCAGCCTTGAGGGCCATTGATTCTCCTTCGTCCGTTGCACGGAGCTGCGGGGCCTGTTCTCCCGAGCATGACGCATCCGTGGCCGACCTGACGGCTTGACAAGTTTACCAGGTGTCCACAAATCCCCATCCGCGACATCCGTGTGACCTTGAATACCCGATGGGACGTCCGGCGTCAGGTGGCCGTCACGGCCGCCGGGTCGACCCGGCCGGCGGTCGGCACCCCGAGGATCTCCGCGGTGACGCGGAGATCCTCGTCCATCTGCTGCAGGAGCCCGTCGAGGGACTCGAAGCTCAGCATGGGGCGCAGGTATTCGACGAAGTCGACCGCTATCGACTCGCCGTATAGGTTGAGGTCGCTGCGTCCCAGGGCGTGGACCTCCACCGTTCGCTCCGTGCCCTCGAAATGCGGATTCGTCCCCACCGAGATGGCTGCGGGAAGGTATTCGGCGGCCTTCGAGCCCGGCACGGAGCGGACGAGCCATCCGGCGTAGACTCCGTCGGCCGGGACTTCGCCCAGGCCGTCGCCGGTGAGGTTGGCCGTGGGGAAGCCGATCTCGCGTCCCCGCTGGAAGCCGTGGACCACCTGCCCCCTGATGCGGTGGGACCGTCCGAGCACGCGCGCCGCGCCGGCGACGTCCCCCGAGGCGAGCAGCTCTCGGATCCACGTCGACGACCAGCGGCGCCCCTCGGGGGCGCTTCGATCCGGCACGAGGGTGACGTGGACGCCCGCCCGCCGGCCCAGCCGTTCGAGCTCGGCGCCGTCGCCGGAGTTCCTGTACCCGAAGCGCACGTCTTCCCCCACGACCACGGCCGCGGCGTGGAACCGGGCGACGAGCTGGTCCTCGACGAACTCCCGCGGGGTGGCCCGCGCGTAGTCGAGGGTGTACTCCTGGACGTACACCGCGTCGATCCCCGCCGCCGCGAGCCGGTCGATGCGGTCGGCCAGCGTCGTCACGAGCCGGATCGGCGCGGCGCGGTGAACGAGCACCGGGTGGGGGTCGAACGTCAGGGCGACGGAGGTGAGGTCGCCCTGCCTGGCCTGGCGGACGGTCTCGGCGAGGACGGCGCGATGGCCCCGGTGCACGCCGTCGAACACGCCGATGGTGACGACGGTGCGTCCGAGGTCCGCGGGGACGTCCTCGGGCGCCCGCCATACGCGAATGGGCGTCATCGGGCGCCGCGAAGCCCCAGGTCCTCGCGGCCGTCGGAGATGTCGGAATGGCCTGCGGCCCGGGCGGCGCGCGCCGCCTGAGAGCCGGCGCCCTTGCGGCCGCCGCAGCCGCAGGCGCAGCCGTCGGCCTCGGCCGGCTGTTCGGACGCGCTCTGAGCGGGATTCGCCTCGGCGGCGTGGCAGCCGCAGCCGCCGTTGTCGATGTCAGTCATGCCGTCAAGGATACCCCGGCGCCCGGGCCGTCACGGCGCGTCTTCGCCGAGGGCGAGGAGCAGGTCGGGTTTGAGGCGGCCGCCCCGCTCGCAGACGAGGGCGACCGGGCCGCGGCTCCCCCACGCCGCCGCGACGGGCTCCTCCCCCGACCCCGGCGGGGCCTGGCCCCACTCGCGCATGGCGATGAACCGGCCGCTGGCCAGGTCCTCCGCCTCGTCGTCGGACACGTCGACGCGCGGGAAGAGGGCGGCGCACACCTCCGCCAGGGGCGCGAGCGGCACTCCGCCGCCCGCCAGCAGGAGGCGGGCGACGCCGGCTATCGTCGTGGCCCGGCTCTCCGTCCACATCCCCACGCGCGTGCGTCGGAGGGCTGTCAGGTGCGCGCCCGTTCCGAGGGCGGCTCCCAGATCCCGCGCGAGGGCGCGGACGTAGGTTCCGGCGCCGCACACGACCCTGACGCGGACGTCGGCCACCGTCACGGGCCCGGCGTCGCCGCCGGCCCGCGACACGGCCAGGCCGCCCTCGCGTTCGAACGCGGAGATCCGCACGGGCCGCGCGGGCAGGCGGACGTCGACGCCGCGGCGCACCAGCTCGTGGGCGCGCCGGCCGCCGACCTTGACGGCGCTGACCGAGCTGGGCACCTGCTCGACGACGCCCGTCAGGGCGGCGATCGCGCGGTCCACCGCCTCGACCCGCACGCCCGCGGCCCCGCGGGCGGCGGTCACCCGCCCGTCGGCGTCCTCCGTGGAGGTCTCCACGCCCAGGCGGACGGTCGCCGTGTACTCCTTGTCGGCGCCCGTGACGTAGCGGAGCAGCTTCGTGGCCCGTCCCACGCCGACGCACAGGACGCCGGTGGCCATGGGGTCGAGCGTTCCGGCGTGGCCGGCCTTGCGGGTCCCGGCCAGACGCCTGACGGCCGCGACGACGTCGTGGCTGGTGACGCCCGCGTCCTTGTCGACGACGAGCAGGCCGGAGCCGGAGAACTCACCCCGCGGGAGGTCGCCCCAGGGCATGGCCCGGCGGGCCGCGCCGCTGCCGGACGGCTCAGCCACGCGGCTCTTCGGCGTCGCGCGGCTTGCGATACGGATCGGCCTCGCCCGCAGGCCGGGCGCCGGCCGCCGACCTGGCGATCTGCTCGTCGCGGCGGCGCGCCGTCGCGAGCGCGTCCTCCAAGGACCGGGCCGTGTCGGGCAGGGCGTCCGGGACGAACTCCAGGCTGGGTGTCAGGCGCAGGCCCAGCTGGGCGCCGACCTGCGAGCGGAGCAGCCCCTTGGCGGATTCGAGCGCGCGCCCGGCGGATGCGAGCTTGTGCTCGTCGCCGTAGACGGTGTAGAAGACGGTGGCGTGCTGGAGATCGCCGGTGACCCGGACGTCGGTGATCGTCACGAGCTCCAGACGGGGGTCCTTGAGCCTGTTCGTCACGAGGGAGGCGACGATCTCGTGGATCCGCTCGGCCACCCTGGCGGATCGTGGATTGGGCACGATGCCCTCCTTTCGCGGAGGCGGGCCGCCGCGGCGGCCCGCCTCGGCCGTTCAGTCGCGAGGCTTCTCGCGCATCTCGAAGGTCTCGATGACGTCGCCCTCGTGGATGTCCTTGTATCCGAGGGTGATGCCGCATTCGTAGCCTTCGCGGACCTCCGTGACGTCGTCCTTCTCGCGCCGCAGGGAGGCGATCTCCAGGTCGGGGGCCACGACGACGCCGTCCCGCACGAGACGGGCCTTGGCGCCGCGGCGGATCGCGCCCGAGCGGACGATCGAGCCGGCGATGTTGCCGAACTTGCCGGATCGGAACACCTGGCGGATTTCGGCCCTGCCGAGCTGCACTTCCTCGAAGACGGGCTTGAGCATCCCCTTCAGGGCCGCCTCGACGTCCTCGATCGCCTTGTAGATGACCGAGTAGAACTTCATCTCCACGCCCTCGCGGTCGGCCATCTCGGCCACTCGCTCGGCGGGCCGGACGTTGAAGCCGATGATGATCGCGTTGTCGACCGTGGCCAGGTTGACGTCGTTCTGCGTGATCGCGCCGACGCCGCGGTGGATGATCTGAAGCGCCACCTCGTCGCCGACCTCCAGCTCCAGGAGCGAGCCCTCCAGGGCCTCGACCGATCCGGAGGCGTCGCCTTTGATGATGAGGTTGAGCGTCTGGACCGTGCCCTGCTTGAGCGCGTCGTTGAGGTTCTCCAGCGAGATGCGCTTGCGGCGCCTGGCCAGGGTGGCCGCGCGCTTGGCCGCCTCCCTCTTGTCGGCGATCTGCCGGGCCGTGCGGTCGTCCGATGCGACGAGGAAGGAGTCCCCCGCGGACGGCACGGAGGACATCCCGAGGATCTGGACGGGCCGGGAGGGCTCCGCCTCCTCGACGGCCGCGCCGGTCTCGTCGAACATGGCCCTGACGCGCCCGTAGGCGGTGCCCACGACCAGCGAGTCGCCGATGCGCAGGGTGCCGGTCTGCACGAGGGCGGTCACGACGGCTCCGCGCCCCTGGTCGAGCTTGGCCTCGATGGCCACGCCGCGGGCGTCGTGGTCGGGGTTGGCGCGCAGGTCGAGGTCGGCGTCGGCCGTGTAGAGGATGGCCTCCAGCAGGTCGTCGATGCCGGTCCGCTCCTTGGCGGAGATGTCGACGAACATCGTGTCGCCGCCGTATTCCTCGGTGACGATCCCGTACTCGGTCAGCTGGGCGCGGACCTTGTCGGGATTGGCGCCGTCGACGTCGATCTTGTTGACCGCGACGATGATCTTCACCCCGGCGGCCTGGGCGTGGTTGACGGCTTCGATCGTCTGCGGCATGACGCCGTCGTCGGCGGCCACGACGAGCACGGCGATGTCGGTGACGTCGGCGCCGCGCGCGCGCATCTGCGTGAACGCCTCGTGGCCGGGGGTGTCGATGAACGTGATCGCCCGGTGCTCGCCCTCGTAGTCGAGGCGTATCTGGTAGGCGCCGATGTGCTGGGTGATGCCCCCGGCCTCGGTCTCGATCACGCGGGCGTGGCGGATGGCGTCGAGCAGCTTGGTCTTGCCGTGGTCGACGTGCCCCATGACGGTGACCACGGGCGGCCGCGGTACGAGGTCGGCGTCGTCCTCCTCGGCCTGCTCGGCCTCGAGGTCGATGTCGAAGGACTCGAGGATCTCGCGGTCCTCGTCCTCCGGGGAGAGGATCTGGACGTCGTAGCCCAGTTCGGCCCCCAGGAGCTTGAAGGTGTCCTCGTCCAGGGACTGGTTGACGGTGGCCATCTCCCCCATGCGGAAGAGGACCGTGATGAGAGCGGCCGGGTCGGCGCCGATGCGCTCGGCGAAATCGGCGAGCGAGGATCCGGCGCGGACGCGGACTACGGTCGATCCGTCCCCGCGGGGCACCTCGACGCCGGCGACCATCGGCGACGCCTGGGACTCCCACTCTTCGCGCTTCGCGCGCTTGGACTTACGGCTGCGCGAGGGACGCCCGCCCTGCCGCCCGAAGGCTCCTGCGGTCGATCCGCCGCGCGACTTGCCGCCCGAACGCGTGAAGCCCCCGGCCGGGCCTCTGCCGGGGCTGCCTCCGCGACCCGGGCCGCCGCCGCGGCCGCCGCTCCGGTTGCCGCGGCTCGGCGCCTGGGCGCTCGACCTGTCGGGCATCATGCTCGGATTGGGGCGCGGCGCTCCCGGACGGGGCCGCGGTCCGCCTCCCTGCTGGCGGCCGGAGCCGCCCTGCCGGGGCATGCCCTGGGAGGTGGCGAAGGGGTTGTTGCCCGGACGCGGAGCACCCGGCTTGGGACCGCCCCCCGGACGGGGCATGCCCTGGGAGGTGGCGAAGGGGTTGTTGCCCGGACGCGGAGCACCCGGCTTGGGACCGCGCCCCGGACGGGGAGGGCTCGGCTTCTTGTCTCGCCGGCCGGATTTCGCAGCCGGAGCGGACGGCTTGGGCGCAGTGGGGCGGGGAGCCGTCGGAACCGGCGCCTTGCGGCCCTTCTTCTGCTCCGCGGAACGCGGCTTGCCTTCGGAGTGCGCGGACTTGTCCGAGGCCTTCCTCTCGTTCCTCTCGGACGCCTTCGACCCGCCTTTGGCGGCGGGCCCGGGCGCCGGCTTGGCAGCCGCAGCCCCGGGGGTTGCGGGCTTGGGGGCGGGTCGAGAGGACCTGTCCGCTCGGGCTTCGGCGCCCTCCTGGCCGTTCGCGGCCCCCCGTCCGGCGCGAGACTCCGGGGCGGAGCGCCGCTCCCCCCCTTCGCGGGAGGGCTTGGCGTGCCCCCGCTCGGCGGGCTTCTTCTTTTTCTTCTTCTCGATCAGCTCGGGATGAGTCTCGAGGTATTCGTGCGCCTTGCGCACGACGGGCGCCTCGATGGTCGACGAGGCGGACTTGACGAATTCACCGCTTGCCTTGAGCACCTCGAGCAGCTTCTTGCTCGTGATGCCCAGTTCCTTGGCGAGTTCATGGACACGGACCTTGGCCACAATTCTCCTTCGTGTGGGCCCGCGCCGCGCGCAGGCCCGCTATTGCTGGCAGCTCATCGCTGGGCACTCATCGGGTTCCCATCGGCTTCCTACCCGCTTTCTTGTCTCGGCATTCGCGGCGGCGTTCATACGCCGCCCACAATGGCTTCACGCCACGCATGAAGCGAGGACACGTCGATCCCCCGCACTCTGAGAGCGCGATCGAAGGCTCGCGTGCGAAGGGCCCTGGCCAGGCAGGCGGGATCCGGGTGAACCCACGCACCCCGGCCGGGCAGTACGCGTCGCTCGTCGACGACCGCGGAGGATGCGTCGACGGCCACGCGGACGAGGCGTGCACGATCGTCCTTGGCCCTACACCCTACACATGTGCGCGGCAGAGGAGCCACATGCACCTCCCCCGGCCAAGAACGTCCTCGGGTATCATAACGCTTTCGCCGGGAAAACGCCCGGCCGGCCGCGGAGCGGACGCGAGGAACCGCTCACGTTCACCCATCCGCGCCGGGATCCTCGGATTCCTTGCGGATGTCGATGGACCAGTTGGTGAGCTTGGCCGCGAGGCGGACGTTCTGGGCTTCCTTCCCGATCGCCAGGGAGGTCTGCCCGTCGGGCACGACGGCGCGGGCCAGGCGCTGGTCCCTGTCGAGGATGTCGACCCGGAGGACCTGGGCGGGGGACAGGGCCGCGGCGATGAACTTCGCCGGCTCGTCGTCGTAGTCGACGATGTCGATCTTCTCTCCGCCGAGCTCCATGGTGACGGCGCGGACGCGCTGGCCGTTGTGGCCGATGCAGGCGCCCTTCGCGTTGACGTCCGCCTGGGCGGACCACACGGCGACCTTCGAGCGGTGCCCGGCTTCGCGCGCGAGGGCGACGATCTCGACCGTTCCGTCGACGATTTCGGGGACCTCCAGCTCGAAGAGGCGGCGGACGAAGTCGGGGTGGGTGCGCGAGAGGCGCACGGAGGCCCCCCGCGGGCTGATCGAGACGTCCAGGACGAGGGCGCGGATGCTGTCGCCGTGGCGGAACCGCTCGGTCGGCACTTGCTCCTCGGCGCGCAGGATCGCCTCGTGCTCCCCGACGTCGACGAGGATGTCGCGGCCGTCGCCGCGGGCGTTGTGCTGAACCGTGCCCGACACCACTTCCCCCTGCTTGCCCTTGAAGGAGCCGAGGACCCTGTCGGCTTCGGCGTCGCGCAGCCGCTGCGCGATGATCGAGCGGGCGGTGGCGGTGGCGATGCGTCCGAAGTCTCCGGGGGTGTCGTCGAACTCGCCGATCACCTCGCCGTTCTCGTCGACTTCGGGCGCATAGACGGTGACCTTGCCGGTCGAGCGGTCCATCTCCACCCGCGCGCCGCGGACGGCGCCGGGCACACGCTGATAGGCATGGAGCAGGGCGTCCTCGATCGCCCCGACGAGCACATCGACGCTGATGCCGAGCTCGCTCTCGACGATCCGCAGCTCGTTCATCTGAATATCCATGGCTTCAGTCCTCGCCTTCCTCGACAGCCTTCGACTCGGCCTTGCCCATGTCCACTCGCATCCGCCCGGATGAGATCTCAGCGATGCGCACGGTGTGCAATCGACCATTCGCGCGAACACTCACCGTATCACCGTCGAGGTTCTGCAAGCGACCGTCGAGCCCGGAGCCGTCGGCGAGGGTGAGCGCGACGAGACGGCCCTCCGCCCGCGAAAAGTGACGGGGATCGGTCAAAGGGCGCTCAGCCCCGGGGGTGGAGACCTCCAGAGTGTAGGAGCCTTCGACCAGGTCGACGTCGTCGAGGCGGGCGGATATCGCGCGTGAGACCTCGGTGAGCGAGTCGGAGCCGACCCCGCCCGGTCCCGAGGGCAGGTCGACGATCACCCTGACGACCATCCCCCGACCCGACCGGCCGACCCTGACCTCCTCGAGGTAGAGGCCCGAACCGGCGACGATCGCTTCGAGCTCGCCCGCGATCCGCGAGGCGATCTCGCCGCTCCGCCCGTCCCGTCGCGCCGGGGGGCCGCCCGGCCCTCGGCGGTCGTGCGCGCGCCCCGCCCTCCGCGTCTTCTTTGGTGATGCCATATACTTACCCTACCCAGAAAGCCGGAGGATACGTGGCAAGGCGGTGCTATGCAACACGCGGATAGAGATACCCGGTGGATGCTCGCGGGTGGGACGGTCCTGGCGATAGCGGTGGTCTGCGGATCCCTGGCCTTGGCGGGGGTGCGTCTGGACGACCGGGACGCCGCGGTCCCCGCGGCCTCCGCCGGCGAGCGCGCCCGCCAGGGTCTGGCGGAGAAGGTCGCACGGCTGCGGGCCTCGGCCTCCGCGCTGCAGACGGCCCATCCCGAAGTGCCCCAGTACGCGACGATCGCCGACCGCGCCAAGGCCTATTCCGCGGCCGTGGGCGGCGTGTGGAGGCCGTGGCCGAGCGGGGCGCCTTCGGGCCGCACCAATCCGCCGGTCGCCACGGCGGCCCCCGTCGGCGTCGACGGGGCGAGCCTGGTGGCGCAGCTCCAGGACGTGTCGGCCTCGGCGCTGGCCGCCTCCTCGAAGGCCCCCGAGGGGGACCGGGCTTCCTACGCCTCGATCGCCCTGGGATCGCGCCTGACGGCGATCGACGCGTCTCCCGTGCTCGGCGGACGGGCCTCCTGCGGAACGGCCAATCCCGCCGCGGCCGGGTCCAGCGCCGCGAACGGAGACTCGGTGCGCGTGGCGGAGGCCGCGCGCCAGTGGCTTCAAACGGACGCGGCCCAACTGGCGCCGGCGCAGCGCAGCCGGCAGACGGCCCGGATCGAATCGGTGGCCAGGCTCCAGTCGTCGATGCTGGCGGCCGGGGCCCCCGACGGCCGCTCCGGCCCGGCCGCTCCGCCGGCTCTGAGCGGCGGAGCCACTTTGACGGGCCGCGCGCTGAGCGCGCTGACCGCCCAGCTGCTCCTGGCCTCCTCGAAGGCCGACGCGTCCGGGCGCGAAGCGGTCGTGGCCTACGCGTGCTCTCTCTACCTCACGCCCGCCGAGCGCGCCTCGGCCGGGGCGCTGCCCGGGTCGGGCTGAGCCGGTGTCCGGGCGGCCGATCACTCGTCCGCGATCAGGGAGCGGAGGCGGGCCGGCGCCTGCTCGACCGGGACGTCCGTCCTCTCGCCCGTGCGGCGATTGCGGATCTCGACCCGCCCCTCGGCCAGTCCGCGGCCGACCACGACGCCCCAGGGCATCCCGAGCAGCTCGTAGTCCGCGAACTTCACGCCGGCGCTGACCTTCCTGCGGTCGTCGTAGAGGACGTCCACGCCCGCCGCCTCCACGTCGCGGGCGATCCGCCCGGCCGCGTCGAAAACCGCGTCGTCCCTGCCGGTCGCCAGAATGTGGACGTCGGCGGGGGCGATACCGACGGGCCAGGCCAGTCCGCGATCGTCGTGGTTGGCCTCCGCCAGGGCGGCGAGCACGCGGGTGACGCCGATCCCGTAGGATCCCATCGTCACCACGACGGATCTCCCGTCGCGGTCCAAGACCGTCAGGCCGAGGGCCTGGGCGTATTTGCGCCCGAGCTGGAAGATGTGCCCGATCTCGACCCCGCGGGCGAGCCGGAGGGGGCCCGAGCCGTCGGGCGCCTGGTCTCCGTCGCGGATCTCCGCGGCCTCGATGGTGCCGTCCGCCTCGAAGTCGCGTCCGTACACCAGATCGACGACGTGGGTGTCGGCCTGGTTCGCACCCGTGACCCAGCGCGACCCGCGGGCGATCCGGGGGTCGAGGAGGTATCGGGGGCGGTCGCCCCGCCGGGACGACTGCGGTCCGAGGACCTGGGGGCCGATGTAGCCGGGCACGAGCTCCGGGTAGGCGGCCAGGTCCTCGGGGCCGGCCAGGTCGACCTCGGCGGGGGCGAGCGCGGCCTCGACGCGTCTGAGATCGACCTCGCGGTCCCCGGGAAGGCCGACGACGAAGACCTCGCGCGCCCCGTCGGGCTGGACCGCGACGACCACGACGTTCTTCAGGGTGTCCTGCGCGCGCCACGGGCGGTCCTCGCGCGGGGCGGCGGCGTTGACGTCCCGGACCAGGGCCTCGATCGTCGAGGCCCCCGGAGTGCGCACCGTGAACGGCTCTCCGACGCACGAGGGATCCGCCTCCGCCGGGGGCGGCGTGGTCACCGCCTCCGCGTTGGCCGCGTATCCGCCCTCGGAGAGGACGAACGTGTCCTCTCCGATCTCGCAGGGGAAGAGGAACTCCTCGCTGCGCGAGCCCCCCATTGCCCCCGAGACGGCCGAGCAGATGACGTAGGGCAGGCCCAGCCGGTCGAAGATCCGCTGATAGGCCTCGCGCATCGCGTTGTAGGAGGCGTCCAGCCCCGCCTCGTCGATGTCGAAGGAGTAGGCGTCCTTCATGACGAATTCGCGCCCGCGGATCACCCCCGCCCGGGGGCGGGCCTCGTCCCGGTACTTCGTCTGGATCTGGTAGAGCGAGAGGGGCAGGTCCCTGTAGGAGGAGTAGAGGTCCTTGACCAGGAGCGCGAACATCTCCTCGTGGGTCGGGGCCAGGAGGTAGTCGGCGTCCTTGCGGTCCCGCAGCTTGAACAGCGTCGGCCCGTAGTCCTCCCACCGGCCGGTCGCCTCGTAGGGCTCCCGGGGCAGGAGCGCCGGGAAGTGGACCTCCTGCGATCCGGCCCGGTCCATCTCCTCGCGGATCACCCGCTCGATCCTGGCCAGGACCTTCAGCCCCAGCGGGAGCCACGAGTAGATCCCCGGGGCGACCCGGCGGACGTACCCCCCGCGGACCAGGAGTTTGTGGCTCGCGACCTCGGCGTCGGCCGGGTCCTCGCGCAGAGTTCTGACGAAGAGAGTGGACATTTTCAGCACGGGACAAGCATACCCGGACGCCGCGGCGCGCCCGGCGGCAGCGCCGGCCGCGGGCTGCGGCGGATCACACGAAGACCGTCGCCCATCGTCCCGCGATCCGGAATCCGACGCGGGTGTACGTGGCTATCGCGGCCGCGTTGTAATCGTTGACGTACAGGGAGATCGTCGGCGCGAGCCGCTCCCGGACGAGTTTGACCACGGCCGCGACCCCGGCCGTCGCGATGCCGCGTCCGCGCAGGTCGGGCGCCACCCACACACCCTGGAGCTGCGCCACGCCCCCGGCCAGCGCCCCGACGTCGGCCTTGAAGACGACCCTCTCGCCGGAGCCGTCGGCCAGGGGCGCCTTCCTGATGAATGTGTGCTGGGACCTGACCAGGCGGGCGACCCGGTAGGCGTATCCCGCGCCGTGGGAGGTCGGGTCGTAGCCGACCTCCTCGATGTACATGGCGACGGATGCGGGGAAGACGAGCGATACGTCGCCCACGCCGGCCGGTTGGACGAGGGGGTCGGCCACGACGTCCGGGTCGGAATCCATCACCATGGAGAACTGGCGCTCCCTGACGTCCCGGGCAGGCCCCCACCGCTTGCAGATCCGGTTCCACAGGCCCATGACCTGGTCCGCCGGGCCGACGATCGAGGATCCCGTCCGCCGCCGGCCGGCGAACTCCTCGGCGACTTCGTCGAGCCCGTCCTCGTCGAAGCCGAGGGGGAGGATGTTGCCGTACTCCCAAGCCAGAGCCGTGAGCTCCCTGTCCGCGTCGAACCGGCCGAGGGAGAAGGACGCCCCGATCCCCGTCTGCTCGATCGCCACGCGCAGGAGCACCGAGTCGACGGGGTGACGCTCGCACAGGGCGACGGCTTTGGCCGTGTCGACCCCGTGAAGCCGGCGAAGCGAAGGGTATCGGCGGAGCCAGTGCATCGATCAGTAGGTCTCGACGATCGGCCCCGTAGCTCCGTCCTCCGGCGTGCCCATCTCTTCGGCCATGTCGGCGGCGAATCGCAGCAGGGTCTCGACGATCTGGTCTTCGGGGACCGTGGCGACGACCTCCCCCCGCACGAAGATCTTTCCCTTGCCGTTGCCCGAGGCGCAGCCGAGGTCGGCCTCCCGCGCCTCGCCCGGCCCGTTGACGACGCATCCCATGACGGCCACCCGCAGCGGGGCGGCGATCCCCTTGAGGCCTTCCTCGACGCTCTCGGCGAGCGTCCACACGTCGACCTGCGCCCTCCCGCACGAGGGGCAGGAGACTATTTCGAGCTTCCTGGGCCGCAGGCCCATGAACTCCAGGAGCTTCGAGCCCACTTTGACCTCCTCCACGGGCGGCGCGGACAGCGAGACCCTGATGGTGTCCCCGACGCCCTCGGCGAGGAGGGCCCCGAACGCGGCGGCGGACTTGATCGTCCCCTGGAAGGCCGGCCCCGCCTCGGTGACGCCCAGGTGCAGCGGCCAGTCCCCTCTCTCGGAGAGCATGCGGTAGGCCTGCACCATGGTGACCACGTCGTGGTGTTTGACGGAGATCTTGAAATCGTGGAAACCGCATTCCTCGAACAGCGAGGCCTCCCAGACGGCCGACTCCACGAGGGCCTCGGGGGTGGCCGATCCGTATTTCCTGAGCAGCCGGGGGTCCAGGGAGCCCGCGTTGACCCCTATGCGCAGGGATGTCCCGTGGTCGGCCGCGGCCTTGCAGATGTCGGCGACCTTGTCGTCGAATTTGCGGATGTTGCCGGGGTTGACCCGCACGGCCCCGCATCCGGCCTCGATGGCGGCGAAGACGTACCTCGGCTGGAAGTGGATGTCGGCGATGACCGGGATCCGGGACTGCTTCGCGATGACCGGGAGGGCGGAGGCGTCCTTGTCCGTCGGGCAGGCGACCCGGACGATGTCGCAGCCCGCGGCGGTGAGCTCGGCGATCTGCTGGAGCGTCGCGCCGATGTCGTGGGTCTTCGTCGTCGTCATGGACTGCACGGAGATCGGGGCGTCGCCGCCGACGGCGACGTCGCCGACCGTGATCTGGCGGGTCTTCTTGCGCGCTGACAGTACGTTGAGCTCGGGGCGCAGGCCGGGCATGCCGAGTGAAACGCTCACGCACCAAGTATTCCACTTCCCGCCTTCGTGTGAAGGCCCCGATCGTGTGGCGTTCCCGGCGCCCGCGGCGTCCCCCAGCGCGAGACCCTCCCTAGGCCTCGTCCGCCTCTCCGCCGCCCCCGCCTCCGGCCTGCCCGGGCGCCCGCCCGCGGATCGGCGACGCCGGCCCCGCCGATCCGTCGCACGGCGCCTGTCCGGATCGGCCCGGATCGAACGAGGAGGGCGGCCGCCTCTCCGCCGCGTGCGCCGCATCTGCGGGCCGGCCGAACGGCGTTCCGGGAGGGTCGGGGCTTGCGTGCGCCGCGGCGCCGGTGGGGACGGCGGATTTGCGGATCGGCGGCACCCCGGCCGCTCTTCGAGTGAAGCGCGCCTTCGCGGCGACGATCATCTCCACGAAGGCGGCGATAGCGGCCGCGACGACGAGGAACCAGCCCGCCTTGAAGCAGACGACGGCGAGCGAGATCGATCCCTCCTCGGACAGGCCGAGACGCTGGAGCATCGAGGCGTAGCTCCTCGAATCGTCGAATTCGGGGGCGGCCGCGCAGAAGACGAACGCGCACAGATAGAAGGCCGTCAGCAGGCACGCGGTGACCGGGGCGATGCGCGCCGCCCTCTTCGCGACGGCGCGGATCGTCGTCATGACGGCGATGACCGCCAACAGGACGACGAGGGGCCCCATCATGTAGAAGACGATCACTGTCACCCACCCGCCGGCGTCCACACCGCCGGGGAGGAAGACGAGCATCACGGAAAGGAACCCGATCATGGGGAACTGGACTATGTAGAGGAACCTGGACCAGAGTTGAAAGGCCTTCATGCCGGCCGCCCACCCTTTCCCGGCTCGAACGGGCGACGCCGACGAGCCAATGAGACGAGACTGGCAGAACTCGTCCGCCCCCGGAAGGGCGGATAGCGTATGCGGCGTCGTTGCGACAGGCTCGCCCCCCGGGCGGGAATCCGAGATCGCGCCCTCGGCGCGGGGTCCGTCAGAACAGGCTCACCGGGTTGACGAAGTCCGCCACGACCAGCAGGGCGGTCATCGCGATGAACGCGACGGCGACGCCGTAGCTGAGCGGCGTGAGGCGCGCCGTGTCCACCGGCCCCGGGTCGGGCCGTCCGCGGCGGCGGGCGAGACGCCTGCGCAGGGCTTCGTAGGTCGCGCCCGCCAGATGGCCCCCGTCCAGGGGGAGGAGGGGGATGAGGTTGAAGACGAACAGGGTCATGTTCAGCGAGCCGGCGAGCAGGAGGAGGTCGCCGAACCTGGAGAGCCCGTCGTAGGAGGCCGAGTCCGCCGAGGTGATGTCGCCGGCGATCCCCGCCACCCCGACGATTCCGACGATCCCGTTGGCGGGGCGCTTCTCGTCGGTGATCAGGCTGCGGCCCGTCTCCCACAGGCCGGCGGGCAGGCGCACGAGGGCCTGCGCGGTCGCCTTCGCCTGAGCGCCGAGGGCCCCCACCACCGCGGTCGGCGCCCGGCGTTGGCGCTCATAGGCGGGGCTGATCCCTACGTACGGGCGTCTGACCACCGAGGAGCCGCCCTTGTCCGTGGCCTTCCGCTCGGCCAGCACGGCCGTGACCGTGAGGGTCGTCGCCTTGCCGTCCCGCAGGACGCGGACCTGGGTGGGCGTTGTCCCCGAGGCGGCTATCGCGCTCACGATCCCCTTCCAGTCCTTCACGTCGCGGGTCCCCCACCTTTGGATGACGTCGCCGGGCCTCATCCCGGCGGCTGCCGCGGGGGCCGGGGTCCGGCAGGTCGTCGTCCCGTCGAGGCAGGAGGAGACGGTCCCGACGGTGGACGAAGGCTTCGGCGTGCCGATCCCGCACAGGACGACGAGCAGGCAGACGAGCGCCAAGACGAGGTTGGTGAACGGGCCGCCGAACATGACGACGAGCTTCCTGGCGGGGTTCAGCCGCCAGAAGGCGCGCTCCTCCTCCCCGGGCGCGATCTCCTCGGCGCTGTCGAGCCGGGCCTCCTCCGCCAGGGTCAGGCGGCCCCTGCGGTTCTCCGTCCTGCGGTCGGGCCTTCCCGGGGGGAGCATTCCGGCGATGCGCACGAAGCCGCCGAGGGGAAGGAGTTTGATTCCGTATTCGGTCCCGTTGACGCGCCTGGACCACAGAGTCGGGCCGAAGCCTATGAAATACTGTGAGACCTTCACCCCGAACCTCTTCGCCGGGACGAGGTGGCCGAGTTCGTGGATGCCCACCGAGACGAGCAGTGCCACGACGAGGAAGAGGATTCCGAGCAGGGTCATCAAACTCCCATCAATTCGTGTGCGCGGGCGCGAGCCCAGGTCTCCACGCCCAGGACGGCGTCGACGTCGAAGGTCGAGGGGGCGTCGAAGGCCGCCATGACCTTCGCGACGGTCTCCACGATCGCCGGGTAGCCGAGCCGGCGGTTCAGGAACGCCTCGACGCACTCTTCGTTCGCCGCGTTGAAGACCGCGGGGTGCAGCGGCGAGGCGGCCACGGCCCGGCGGGCCAGGTCGACCGCCGGGAACGTCGCGCTATCCAGCGGCTCGAAGGTCCATGCGATCCGCCCGTCCCACGAGTTCGGCGCGGCGACGTCCGCCAGTCGGTCCGGCCAGCTCAGGCCGAGGGATATCGGCAGGCGCATGTCGGGAGGGGAGGCCTGGGCGATGGTCGAACCGTCCTGGAACTCGACCATCGAGTGGACGACCGACTGGGGGTGGACGACGGGGACGATGTCCTGCGGGTCGACGTCGAAGAGGTAGGCGGCCTCGATGAGCTCCAGGGCTTTGTTGACGAGGGTCGAGGAGTTGACCGTCACCACCGGGCCCATGGACCACGTCGGGTGCTTCAGCGCCTGCTCGGGGGTGACGCCTTCAAGGTCGGCGCGGGTCCTGCCCCTGAAGGGGCCGCCCGAGGCGGTGAGGATGAGGCGGCGCACCTCGCTCGTGCCGTCGACGACCGGACTGGTCAGGCCCTTGCGGTGCCTGCCGGAGGCGAGGGCCTGGGCGATGGCCGAATGCTCGGAGTCGACGGGGACGATCTGTCCGGGCCGGGCGAGGGCGTCGGCGACGAGGGCTCCCCCGGCCACGAGGGACTCCTTGTTGGCCAGCGCCAGCTGCGCCCCGCTCTTCAGGGCCGCCAGGGTGGGGCGGAGGCCGATGGAGCCGGTCATGCCGTTGAGGACGACGTCGGCCTGCGACTGTCCGGCGAGGACGGTCATCGCCCGGGGCCCGGCGACGATCTCGGGCATCCTGGCCGGGCGGGCCTCCCGTAGGGCTTTGTCGACGGCCGCCGCGGCGGCGGGGTCGGCCACGCCGACGACCTCCGCGCCGAAGCGCGCAGCCTGCCCGGCCAGGAGGCGGGGGTTCGCCCCGCCGGCCCCGAGCGCGCGCACGGCGAAGCGATCGCGATTGCGCCCGATCACGTCGAGCGCCTGGGTTCCGATGGACCCCGTGGATCCCAAGACGACGATCGAGCGCATCACTCGACCGACAGGAGGACGCTCGTGGCGCGCTCGAGGTAGACGTCGACGACGGCCTCGTCGTACGCCGAGGATCCCTTGGCCGGGGAGAAGACGGCGTCCCGGATGTTCTTGGCGGACAGCTCCACCTTGCCGTCGAAATAGTCGGAGAGCCGATCGACGAGCGCGTCGACGTCGGACTTCGAGTACCCCCACCCGTCGGCGTCGGCGAAGCGCTGGCCGGCGGGCCGGAAGAAGCGCGGGTAGAGGCTCTTGGCGTCCTGGGCCGTCGTGTTCAGCCAGGCGTTCTCCCCCCGGTCGGCCACCACGAGGGAGCGCCTCTTCTGGATGAAGGCCGCCTCCAGGCGATCGAGCGCCTCGTCGACGTCCGCCGGAAGGTAGCCCCTGCGCTGACGGTGGAAGGCCGCGTTGCGGATCGTGTTCTCGTCGAAATTGGGGGTCAGGGGCCCGTTGTAGGCTTCCTTGGCCCTGTGGAGGAAGTCGTCGACCTCGTCCTTGGCGTACCCCTTGTCGAAAAAGCCCACGGTTCTGAAACCTTTGCTCGACGTCATCGCGAGACCTCCTTCTCGGTTGTGTTCGACTCGCCGACCGAGTCCGTCGGGCATGCGCCCTGCCCGTCCGGATCCGCACCGAACGCGACCCTCTCCGCCGCCGCGGCGGCCTTGGCGGCGCGCCCGCGCCCGGAGGCCCGGCCGGCCTCGGCGGCCAACTGCCCGCAGGCGCCGTCGATGTCCGACCCCCGCGTGTCGCGGATCGTCGTCGGGACGCCGGCGTCGAGAAGGGTGCGAACGAATGTATTCTGCGCCTCGGGGGTGCTCGCGGTCCAGATGGATCCCGGCGTCGGGTTGAGGGGGATCGGATTGACGTGCGCCCACCCGCGTCCGCGCCTGTTGAGCTCGTCGGCCAGCAGCTGCGCGCGCCAGGGATGGTCGTTCATGTCCCTGATGAGCGCGTACTCGATCGAGACCCTCCGGCCGGTCCGGTCGAAGTAGCTCCGTGCGGCGTCCAGGAGCTGGGAGACCTTGAACCGCGAGTTGACGGGGATGAGGGGGTCGCGCAGTGCGTCGTCGGGGGCGTGCAGGGACACGGCGAGGGTGACGGGCAGGCCCTCGTCGGCGAGTTTGTGGATGAGGGGGACCATGCCGACGGTGGACACCGTCACGTTGCGCGCCGACAGGCCGAAGCCCGCGGGGACGGGGTCGACGATGCGGTGCAGGGCGGTCGCGACCTGCCTCCAGTTGGCCAGCGGCTCGCCCATGCCCATGAACACGACGTTGGTCACCCGCGCCGGGCCGCCGAGGGCGCCGGATTCGGCGGCGGCCATCGCAGTGCGCACCTGCTCGACGATCTCGGCCGCGGAGAGGTTGCGGGTCAGCCCCGACTGCCCGGTCGCGCAGAAGGGGCAGGCCATGCCGCAGCCCGCCTGGGAGGAGACGCACAGAGTCGTCCTGCCGGGGTAGCGCATGAGCACGGTTTCGACCGTCGCGCCGTCGAAGAGCCGCCACAGGGACTTGACCGTGCGGCCGCCGTCCGCCCTCAGGTCGCGGACCTTGGCCAGCAGAGGCGGGAGGAATCGCGGAACGACGCCGTCCCTGAACGCCGCGGGGAGGTCGCTCATCGCCTCGCCCTCGGCCACGTGGCGCTCGAAGTAGTGGCGGGAGAGCTGGTCTGCTCGGAAGGCGGGCAGGCCGGCCTGCCTCATGCGCTCCTTCCGACCGTCGACGTCGAAGTCCGCGAGGTGGACCGGCGGCTTGCCCTTGCGAATCTCGGCGAAGCTCAGCCTCGGACGGGGGCCGGATTCGACCGCGGGCATCACCTGGCGCGATGTGTCCATGGTCATACCGCGATCGACGAGGTCATGATGGCGTAGCAGGCCGGAGCCCACAGGAGGATCGAGTCGATGCGGTCGAGCATCCCCCCGTGCCCGGGGAAGATCGACCCCATGTCCTTGACGCCGAGGTCCCGCTTGAGCAGCGATTCGGACAGGTCGCCGACCGTGGCGCACAGCACCGCGGCCGCGGCGACGATCGCCGCCGCGTACCAGGGCCTGCCCAGGGCGAGGGTCGTCAGGAGGAAGGAGACGGCGCCGGCGCCGACGAGCGAACCGGCGAAGCCCTCCCACGATTTCTTCGGCGAAATCGAGGGCGTCATGGGGTGCCTGCCCCACAGGACGCCGAAGGCCCAGCCCCCGGTGTCGGAGGCCGCCGGCATGAGGATGAGGAGGGCCACCATCCACCGTCCCTGCGGCATCGCGGCCAGGCACACGGCGAAGCAGCCGACGAAGCCGATCCACGCCAGGGCGAAGACCCCCGCCGCGGCGTCGCCCGCCCACCTCGCCGGAGACATCGCCCACCGCCACAGGCAGACGGCGACGGCGCTGACGACGAAGGCCAAGAACCCGCCCACGATGTGCTCCCGGGCGGTCCACGTCGCGCCGACCATGGCGACGGCGCCGCACCACGTCGGCACGAGGGGGATCCGCACGCCTCTGTTGAGGAAGGCGCCGGCGGCCTCCCACAGACCGACGCACATCGCGACGGCGACCAGGCAGACGAACGCCTCGATCCTCCACACGACCGAGAAGGCGACGAGCGCGAGCAGCCCGAAGGCCACCGGAAGGGCCGTCTTCAGATTGCGTCCGGCTTTGGTGGAGGAGGGGGCCGGCGGTTTGGGCGGGCGCGGCGCCAGGGCGGTGAGCGGGTTGGCCTGCATCAGACTTCCAGGAGTTCCTTTTCCTTGGCGTCGAGGAGCTTGTCCACTTGGTCGACGTACCGCTTGGCGAGCTTGTCGAGCCGGTCTTCGGCTCTCTTGACGTCGTCCTCGCCGGCCTCGCCGTCCCTCTTGATCCTGTCGAGGGCCTCCTTCGCCTTGCGGCGCACGCCTCGCACGGACACGCGCGACTCCTCCGCCTTGGACTTGGCGAGCTTGACGTAGTCCCGGCGGCGCTCCTCGGTCAGGACGGGCAGGACCACGCGGATGACGCGGCCGTCGTCGGTGGGGTTGACGCCCAGGTCGGATTCGCGCAGGGCCTTGTCGATGGAGGCCGTCGCCGAACGGTCGAACGGCGTGATGAGAACCGTCCGAGCCTCGGGGATGGCGATGGTGGCGAGCTGTTGGAGCGGCGTCGGGGCGCCGTAGTAGTCGACGAGGATCGAGGTGAACATCGCCGCGTTGGCGCGGCCGGAGCGGATGTTGCCGAATTCGCCTCTGGCGGCGTCGACTGCCTTCTCCATCCTGTCCTCCGCGTCGAGGAGGGTTTCGTCAATCATTGGTGTGTCCTTCGCTATCGAGTTGTCGAGACCGTCATCGGGCTGCTGAGACTAGAGTACCGATCTTCTCGCCGCGAAGCGCACGGGTGACGTTCGTCGCCGTGCCCATCCCGAACACCCGCATGGGCAGGAGGTTGTCCTGGCACAGGGAGAACGCGGCCGCGTCGACCACGCGCAGCCCCTGGGCGATGGCGTCCTGGTAGGTGACGTAGTCGAGTCTGACGGCTCCCGGGTTCTTGTTGGGGTCGTCCGTGTACACGCCGTCCACGCCGTTCTTCCCGACGAGGATCTCGTCGCAGCGCAGCTCCAGCGCGCGCTGGGCGGCGACCGTGTCCGTCGAGAAGTAGGGCATCCCGGCTCCCGCCCCGAAGATGACGACCCTCCCCTTCTGCAGGTGGCGGATCGCGCGGAGGGGAACGTAGGGCTCGGCCACCTGGATCATCTCGATCGCCGTCTGAACGCGGCACTGGGTCCCCGTCTGCTCGACGAAGTCCTGGAGGGCGATGGCGTTCATGACGGTGCCGAGCATTCCCATGTAGTCCGCCCTGGCGCGGTCCATTCCGCGCCGCTGCAGCTCCGCACCCCGGAAGAAATTGCCTCCGCCGACGACGATGGCGACCTGCACCCCGTGCTTGACGGCGACGGCGATCTCGGCGGCGACCCTGGTCAGGACGTTGGCGTCGAGGCCGACCGCTCCCCCGCCGAACATCTCGCCGGACAGTTTGAGCAGGACCCGTCTCGCACCGTCCTCGTTGTGGTCTCCTAGAGCGTCGTGGGCCACGGCATGCTCCTTCCCGCCGATGTTCCGAAGTGGTGATGCGGGCGCGCCGGCGCGCACCCGCTAAAGGGTATCAGTGGCGCCGGCCCGGCGAGGGGTTGGCGGGCACTGCGGCGGGCGCCTGTCCGCCTCGACCGGACCGGGGGGCGTCCTGGGCGATCCCGCCGCCGGCGGCGTACCCGTAGCCGTAGCCGACCTGTTGAATCCGCTGGGCCTGCTGGGCCTGCTGAGGTTGCTGGGGTTGCGGACGCCTGCGGCGCGACGTGTGGAGGTCGATGCCGGCGAGGATCTCGACGGACTCTTCGAGGCGGCTTCTCAGTTCGGCGTAGGTGTGGTAGCGCACGCATGTGATCCTGCGCCGGTCGCCGTCGTACCTGACCACTCCGGTGCCGAAGACCAGCCCGACGAAGATGATGACGTGGAGGGCGCACACGAAGAGGGCGAACTGGCCGTTCTCCGCGCCGACGACGAGCGCCACCGGAAGCATCGCCCATCCCAGCGCGACGAAGAGCAGGCAAGGCCAGAGAACCCACGCCTCCAGGCCGCGCCTGACGCCGCAGTGGCAGATCGCGTCGGCGTGCGCGAGCACCCGATTGCCCACGGCGAAGTGGATCGCGGCCACTAGCCCGCCGGACAGACCGACGAGGAGGGCCGCGACGGCGATCGCCGGGCCGATGCGAAGTCCCGTCGCGCTGACGGTCACGGCGAGGGTGACGATGAGGACGACGGTGGACGCGCACCACAGCAGCAGCTGGTAGGGCGCCTGGGAGGAGAACCAGCTGGCGAGGCGGCTCTGCTGCGACGAGCCGGTGCGCCACTCCCCGTCCTGGAGGTCCTGGAGGGTCGCGCGCGGCCCGTTGGAGTTGACCGCCTCGGCGAGCTCCGGGTCGCTGGAGACGAGGTAGGCGGCGCCGAGTCGCCTCTCAGCGGCTTCGACGTCGCCGCGCAGGCGGGGCGAGAGGGTCCCGACGACCGCCAGGATCGCCCCGGCGAGCCCGAGGAGGGTCGCGACCGCCAGGGCCATCCCGAGGTTGGGGAAGCGCCACTTGACCTCGCCGCCGGCCGGCCCGGCGGCGGACGCGCCGCCTGCGTCGGGCACGAGCAGCCCGATGATCGTCAACGGGGCGCCGAGCAGGACGAGGCAGCAGGCCAGGGAGCCGGCCGCGTCGGGCAGCAGGGCGTCCGCCCGCAGCCTGCGGCCGTACGCCTCCCGGACGATGAAGGCCTTGACAATCTGGCTCGACCGGGCCAGGGAGAGCTTGCGTTCGCGGATCGCCTGCACGAGGTAGTTGCCGACGGTCGCCACCTGCTCCTGCGGGATGTCGGCCGGCTCCTCCTGACGCCCGGCCCGAGGCGAGCTCCTGAGGATCCTCTCGACGGCGTACAGCACCGCGACGACGATCAGGGCGAGGCCGCCGAGTCCGACGTACCCGCCCAGGCCGATCGACAGCCGCTCGGCGACCGCCCGCGTCTGCGGCAGGAAGCCGACGCCTCTGGCGTGGGCCAGGCAGAAGGACGACAGGACGATGAGGGAGGCTACGATCGCCTCCAAACCGACGAGCCGCACGGCGGCCGCCTTGAAGCCGGTCGCGGCCGTGCGCGTCGAGGAGGCCGGACGCCGGGCGGCCGGGTCGTTCCACAGGTTGGAGAGCGGCTCGTAGTCCTCGACGCTCACCGCCATGCGGTCGGCGCCCTCCCCCGCCGGGGTCTGCTGGTCGAGCCCGGCCTGCTCGCCTCCCCGCGACCGCAGCCTCCCGGGCATGGCCCGCGCGGTCAAACGCCACGCTGCGTCCTGGACGACGACCTCGGCGTCCTCCGTCGGATAGCGGTAGGCCAGCGGATGCGGAAAGTCCTGGGTGTCGTCCGACAGGTCCCCTATGACACCAGGCACACTCATGCCGGCTCCAATCCTCGTCGCAATGGCATATTCCTCCCAATTCTCGGCATGAAGGGCTTCCCGCGTCGAGGGGACCGCGCTCTTTCGTCCGGTCTCGGCCGGGGGTGACCTTCCGCGGTGCGTGACTACCGGTTCCACGATATCAATGACGGGCCCTCGCGCGCTCAACCAGTCCGACCAGTCCCCGGGCGCCGAACGCGGAACAGGCCACCGCCGGCCACATCCACGCGGGACAGTGGGTCAACTCCAGCCCGAAGGCGAGACCGAAGAGCGGGGACTTCTGCGTGACGGACAGCACCGCCATCGCCCCGACGAGGGCGAAGGCTCCGACACTCGCCCAGTCGAGGCCGAAGGCTAGGCCGCATGCGCCTCCCAACGCCGCGCCTGTGGACGCCGACGGCATGAGAAGCCCTCCGACGACACCCACTCGGAAGCTGAGGGCCGTCAGGAGGGGCTTGGCCACGAGGATCCCCAGGCACACGGCGAGGGTCACCGGGCGCAGGGGCGCGACGTCGCCGAAGAGCTCGTCGAGGCTCGACTTCCCGTTGCCGAGCGCCTGGGGCAGGAGGAGGCCGACGGACCCGGTCAGGACGCCCGCGGCGGCCATCGCGCACGGCATCGTCCACGCCGCGCGAACCCGCCGGCCCGTCGCCCGGCCCAGGCCGCACAGACCCGACAGCCCCGCGCCCGCGGCGGCGCACAGGGGGATCGCGGCGAAGGCCCAGGCGTACACGGCGAGGGCCCGGTCGGCGCCGACGTCCGGAAGCGGGGTCGCCGGGAGGCCGTCGGTGACCGACCAGGCGATCGTCGTCCCGATCCAGGAGATCGCCGCGGTCGCGAGAGCCCCCCGAAGCGTCCACCGGCCGAGCGTGACGGTCAGCGCGAAGGGGACGGCCGACCACGGGGTGTTGTACACGGCTGCGAGTCCCGCCCCCGCCCCGGCGGCGAGGAGGACGCGCCGGAACTCCCCGTCCACGCTCATCCGCAGGCACAGGGCGTCGGCGAGGGCCGCCGCTGTCTGCCGGGGCGCGCTCTCGCGCCCGACCGACGTCCCGCTGCCGACGACCGCGACCTGGAGCAGGGCGTCGGCGGCGGTGCGGCCCACGGGCAGGCGCGTCCCGGGCGTGCGCAGGGCTTGGTCGAGGGTGGTGACCGGGCCTCGGCGGCGCAGGGCCCGCCATCCCAGACCGGCCAGGCCCGCCCCGATCGGGACGGCGGCGAACCGGCGCCAAGCCGGCGCCGTCCGGAGGGCGTCGATGAGGCTTGCCGAGCCCTCGCCGAAGGCGGCCCACTCGACCGCGTGCAGGGCCAGCGCCATGAGCGCGCCGACCGCGCCGGCGATCAGGCCGACGGCCGCCACGGCCGCCGCCCGGCGAGCGGCGGCGCGCCACGCGGCCGGCGAGGCGCCCGGGGAGAAATCTGCCACGTAGGAATCCTATGCGCACCGAGTCGCGGTGACTGCCCGGGCCGTACGTGCGAACATAGTCCCATGCGCGCAATCACCACCGTCACCGGGCTCGATCACACCGGCATCATCGCCGCGGTCGCCACCGGCTTCGCCGAGCGGAACGTCAACATCGTCAACGTGTCGCAGACCCTCATGGGCGAGTACTTCACGATGATCCTCCACATCGACTTCGACGAGGAGGCCGTGCCCCTCCCCCGTCTGCAGGAGGCCATGTCCGCGGTGGGCGCGGGCGAAGGCCTGGAGATCCGCATCCAGTCCGAGGCGATCTTCGACGCCATGCACAGGCTGTGAGGCACGATGGACACGGCGAACATCCTGGAGACCATCCGCATGATCTCCGACGACCGACTCGACATCCGCACCGTGACGATGGGGATCTCGCTCCTGGACTGCGCCGACCCCGACGGGCGGCGGGCCAGGCGGCGCTGCTACGAGCGCATCGCCGCGCGGGCGTCCGGTCTCGTGTCCGTGTGCGGGAGGATCGAGGACGAGCTGGGCATACCGATCGTCAACAAGCGCGTCTCGGTCACGCCGATCGCCCTGGTGGCCGCGGCCTCGCGCGAATCCGACCTGACCGCCTGGGCCAGGATGCTCGACGAGGCGGCCCGCGCCGTCGGCGTCGACTTCATCGGAGGGTTCTCGGCGCTCGTGGAGAGGGGCGCCACGGCGAGCGACCGGGCGCTCATCGACTCCATCCCCCAAGCCCTCGCGGCCACCGAGGTGGTCTGCTCGTCGGTCAACGTGGCGTCTTCGCGCGCGGGCGTCAACATGGACGCCGTGCGGGCCATGGGCGAGGCGATCTCGGCCTCGGCGCACGCCACGGAGGCGGGCCTGGGAGCGGCGAAACTGGTGGTCTTCGCCAACTCCGTGGGCGACAACCCGTTCATGGCGGGCGCCTTCCACGGGGTCGAGATGCCCGACTGCGTCGTGTCCGTGGGGGTCTCCGGTCCCGGCGTCGTCAAGCGGGCGATCGACTCGGCGGCGGGCGAGCCGTTCGACGCCTTGGCGGAGGCGGTCAAGAAATCCGCGTTCAAGGTCACGCGCATGGGGGAGCTCGTCGGGCGCATGGCCGCCGAGAGGCTGGGCGTCGACTTCGGCATCGTCGATCTGTCCCTCGCGCCGACGGCGGAGGTCGGCGACTCGGTCGCCCGCGCGCTGGAGGCGATGGGTCTGGAAAGGGTGGGCGCCCACGGAACGACCGCGGCGCTGGCCCTCCTCAACGACGCCGTGAAGAAAGGCGGCCTCATGGCCTGCTCCCACGTCGGCGGGCTGTCGGGTTCGTTCATCCCGGTCTCCGAGGACGAGGGCATGATCGAGGCCGCGGAGACCGGCGCGATGTCGCTGGCCAAACTCGAGGCGATGACGGCGATCTGCTCCGTCGGGCTCGACATGGTCGCCGTCCCGGGGGACACCCCCGTCTCCGCCATCGCCGGGATGATCGCCGACGAGGCCGCGATCGGCGTCATGAACCACAAGACGACGGCGGTGCGGATCATTCCGGCGCCCGGCACGGTTCCGGGCGACGTCGTCGAATTCGGCGGCCTGCTCGGCAGGGCCCCCGTCATGCCGGTCAGCCCGTATTCGAGCGACGCCTTCATCGGCCGCGGAGGCCTCATACCGGCCCCCGTCCACGGCTTCAGGAACTGACGAAGCCCGCGGGAGGCGCGGACGGAAGGGGGAGGGCGCGTGCCCTCCCCCTCGGCTTTTCGGCGGGTCCCGTCGGATCCGGCCGTCTATCCGTCTACTCGGCCGATCCGACGCGTATGCGGGCGAAACCGGTGACCTTGCCCCCGGCCTGGTCGACGATCTTGCCGACGGAGACCTTGGGGTCGCGGGCGAAGCCCTGGTCGAGGAGGACGGTCGACTTGTAGAAGCCGTTCATGCGCCCCTGGACGATCTTCGGAATGGCCTTCTCCGGCTTGCCCTCGGCGATCGTCGTCTCGGTGGCGATGCGCGTCTCGGCCTCCACGACCTCTTCGGGGACCGAGGCCCGGTCGAGGTAGGCCGGGTTGAGGGCCGCGATGTGCACGGCGACGTCGTGGGCGACCGAGGCGCCCGCGGCGTCGGTGGCGACGAGGACCCCGACCTGAGGGGGCAGGTCCGGGTTGGTCCGGTGCATGTACGCTTCGACGTGCTCGCCTTCGACGACGGCCACGTGCGAGATCTCCATCTTCTCCCCGATGACGGCGATGAGCCCCTCGACGCGGTCCTTGACGGTCGCCTCGCCCAGCTGAGCGGCGAGGACCGAGTCGACGTCGCCGGCTCCCGCCTCGACGGCCGCCTGGAGGATCTCGTCGGCCATGTCGATGAACTTCTGGTTCTTGGCGACGAAGTCGGTCTCGGCGTTGACCTCGACGAGGATGCCGCGCTGGCCGCCATCGACGTCGGTCACCGCGGAGGCCACCAGGCCGTTGGCGGCCGTGCGGCCCTCGCGCTTGGCGACGGCTTTCAGACCCTTGACCCGGATGGCCTCCTCTGCCTTGGCGATGTCGCCCCCGGCCTCTTCGAGGGCCTTCTTGACGTCCAGCATTCCCGCGCCCGTCTTCTGGCGCAGCGCCTTGATGTCGGCGACGGTGAATTTTGCCATGAGTATTCCTTTGCTTGCGAAGGGCTACGTGTGGGCTGTGCGCCTCAGGCCTGTGCGGACTCGGAGGCCTGCGGCGCCGGCGCCTCGGCGGCGGCTTCGGCCGCGGGCGCGTCGGAGGCGGGCGCCCCGGAGGCGGCGGGAGTCTCGGACTCGGAGGCCTGCGGCGCTGCGGACGACGCCTCCGGCGTCCCCTCGGCGGAGGCCTCGGCTTCGGCGGCGCCGGCGAGGATCTCGCGCTCCCATTCGGGCATGGGTTCGGCGGCCTCGGCGGAGACGCCGGAGCCGCGCGAGACGAGCCCCTCGGCGACGGCGTCGGCGATGACGCGAGTCAGAAGGCCGACCGATCCGATGGCGTCGTCGTTGCCGGGGATGGGATAGGCGACTTCGTCGGGGTCGCAGTTGGTGTCGAGGATGGCGACCACGGGGATGCCCAGCTTCTTGGCCTCGGAGACGGCCAGATGCTCCTTCTTCGTGTCGACGATCCAGACGGCCGAGGGGACCCTGGACATGTCGCGGATGCCGCCGAGCGTGCGCTCGAGCTTCTCCTTCTCGCGGCGCATCATCAGCAGCTCCTTCTTCGTGCGGCCCGAGGAGGCGACGTCGTCGAAGTCGATCTGCTCGAGCTCGCGCAGACGCTGGAGACGCTTGGCGACGGTGGAGAAATTGGTGAGCATCCCGCCGAGCCACCGCTCGTTGACGTAGGGCATGCCGACGCGCTCGGCTTGCTCGCGCACGGCCTCCTGCGCCTGCTTCTTCGTCCCGACGAAGAGGATCGTCCCGCCGTGGGCGACCGTCTGCTTGACGAAGTCGTAAGTGCGGTCGATGTCCACGATCGTCTTGCGCAGGTCGATGATGTAGATGGAGTTGCGTTCGGTGAGGATGTATCGCTTCATCTTCGGGTTCCAGCGCCGGGTCTGGTGCCCGAAGTGGACGCCGGCTTCGAGCAGCTGGCGCATGGTTACGACGGCCATGGTCCGTCCTTTCTCGGTGCATCGTGCACGCAATCGGTTGACGCTCGCCGCGGGGCCGCGGCTCGCCCTGGCGCCCGCCGAGACCGGGAGCCGTTCGGCACCGACCCGGCCGCGTTCGATGCGGGCGCGCGAATTCTCCCGGCTAGCGCCGGGCACCCCATCAGTGTAGCCGATCACCGCCGCACCGCGCCTCCCGGCCGCGGGGGTTTCCGCGGTGGCGCGGGGTGCGGTGGCCTCGACTGGAGGCACGCAGCGTGAACATCGGGGTTTCCGCGGTGGCGCGGGCCCGAAGGCGGCTCCGCCGTTCACAGCCGGCTGAGCCGCCGGGCCGGAGCGACCGTCGGCGCTCGGCCGCCAGTGGCCGGACCGCGGCACGGCCGCGCGGATCCTCGAGCCTAGGCGGTCGGGCGGTGGGGCCTGGTCCACAGGCTCGGTCCGCGGGCGGGCCGTCCAGACCCGACGGCGGGGCCCGAGCGCCGCGTTCAGCCCGTGCGGACACTGGGGGCATGAAGCTATTCCACGGATTAGTCGCGACGGCGGTCCTGGCGCTGGGAACGGCGACGAGCGCCGCAGGCGGATCCGTCGGCCGGCAGAGCCCACCGCCGGAAAGCGACGGACGCCGAGCACTCAGCCAGGAGATCCGAGCACTCAGCCAGGAGATCCGGCCGCGGGATGTCCGTCGGGAACCTCTAGGGCCGGCGGCCACGCCGCGCCCGCCCACCGGACGGCATGCGCCGGCCGGCTCCTACGCTTGGCCGAGCGGCGGGGCCGTTCCCGTCCTGAGGGGCTTCGACCCGCCGAGCGTGAAATGGGGGCGAGGCCATCGCGGCGTCGACCTGGCCATGCAGGAGGGCCAGCCGGTCATGGCGGCGGGCGACGGGGTCGTCCTGTACGCGGGAAGGCTCGCGGACAGGCCGACGGTGTCGATCGAGCATGCGGGAGGCATCCGCACCACGTACGAGCCGGTCGAACCCGCGGTCGCCGCCGGGCAGAGCGTGGCCCGCGGGCAGGTGATCGGCACGCTCGAAACCGGCCACTGCGGGGCGAACGCCTGCCTGCACTGGGGCGCCAAGAAAGGCCCCGACGACTACCTCAACCCTCTCCGACTCGTGCGCCCCCTGATCCGGCTTCTGGAGTGATCCGGCGCTTCGCCGGAGACGCACCGTCGGGGCACGCGTTCTTCGGCGCCGCGGGCCCGCCGCCGTCTCCTTCGGGGGCGGCGGGCCGGAGGACGTCCGTGTCGGCGACCCCGGTGTCGAGACGCCGGTGTCGCCCGGGACCGCGGGCCGAGGCTCACGCTCGGGGATGCGCCTGGTCGAAGGCCTGGCGCAGCCGTTCGGAGCTGACGTGCGTGTAGCGTTGCGTCGTCGACAGGGAGGAGTGGCCGAGGATCTCCTGGACGGTCCGCAGGTCCGAGCCGCCGTCGAGGAGGTGGGTGGCGGCCGAATGGCGCAGATCGTGCGGCGAGACGTCGGGGACTCCCGCGCCGGCGGCCAGTCTGTGGACGACGTCCCGCATGGTTCGCGGATCCAGCCGGCCGCCCCTGGCCCCCAGGAAGAGGGCGCGCGTCGGCGCGCGCAGGAGCGCGCCCCTCACGGCGAGATAGGACGCCAGGGCGCGCCGCGCGGGCACCCCGAAGGGGACGATGCGCTCCTTGTCCCCCTTGCCGATCACGCGCACGGTGGAGTCCGCCCCCAGGGAGTCGACGTCCAGTCCGCACAGTTCGGAGATCCTCAGTCCCGAGGCGTACAGGAGTTCGACGGCGGCGCTGTCGCGCACGGCCAGGGGCTCGCCCGTCTCGGCGAGCCCGGCCGCGTGGGAGAGGAGCAGCCGGGCCTGTTCCTGATTGAGCACGTGCGGCAGCGAGTTGTCGGCCGCGGGCGCTTTGAGCCGGGCGGCGGCGTCGGCGTCGGCGTAGCCCTCCCTGCACAGCCACGTGCAGAACGTGCGGATCGACGACGAATGCCTGGCTATCGACGCCCGAGCGTGGCCGGCTCGCTGCCGCGCGGCCAACCAGGCTCGAACGTCGGCGAGCTCGAGGTGAGCCACGTCGATCGGCTCGGAGGCGTCCTGGCCCGCCAGGTCGGCGAGGAAGGCGAGCAGCGAGCGGGCCTCGGCGGCGTACGCCGCGACGGTGCGGGCGGACAGCCCCCGCCGCACGGCGAGCTCGCGCCGGTATGCGTCCACGACGTCGTCGATCCTCACAGCCACGCATCCAGACTACGCGACGGCCGGGCCGGCGCCGCGCAGTCACGCCAGACGCCACATGCCCCGCTCGTTCCTGGCCACACCCATGCGCTCCAGCCTGCCCAGCCCGGTCAGGCTTTCGGGAACCGACAGCCCGGCCGCGGCTGCGATCCCCTCGACGGTGACCGCGCGGACGACGGGGAGGGCGTCGCGGACGCGTGCCGCCAGCGGGTCGAGGTCGAGCGCGAGCTGCTGGCCCCGCGTGTCCACCGCGCCTTGGGACCGCGCCTGCCCTCCACGACGGGCCGACGGCGAGGCGGCGTCGGAGGTCGATGTCGGGGTGCCGGACGCCGACGCCCCGGGCGACCATCCCTGCCAGCCCAGCAGTTCCGCGACCTCGGCCGTAGAGGTGACGCACACGGCCGATTCGCGCAGGAGCCTGTGGCATCCCACCGATCGGGCGGAGGTCACGGGCCCGGGGACGGCTCCGACCTGGCGGCCGACGGCCATGGCGTGGTGGGCCGTGGACAGGGCGCCCGATCGGTGGGGAGCCTCGACGACCACGATCGCCTCCGCGAGCGCGGCGATGATCCGGTTGCGGGAGAGGAACCGGTGCCTGTGCGGCGCGGCTCCGGGCGGGCTCTCCGAGCACAGCGCTCCCCCGCGCCGAAGGATGTCGAGGTAGAGATCGGCGTGGCTGGCCGGATAGAAGCGGTCGGCGCCGCCCGCCGCCACCGCGACGGTGTAGCCGTCCGCGGCCAGCGCTCCCCTGTGGGCGGCCGCGTCTATCCCCAAGGCCCCGCCCGAGACGATGCTCAGGCCGGCCGAGGCCAGCTCGAAGGCGAGATCGGTGGCGATGCGCCTCCCGTACGCCGACGCGTCCCTCGATCCGACGATCCCCAGGCCCATGCGCGCCAAGACGCGCGGATCGCCCTGATACCACAGGCCGAGAGGCCGTGATTCCCCCAGGTCGTCGAGCCGGCGCGGCCACAGTTCGTCGCCCGGCATGAGGAAACCGAGAGAATCCCCTCCGACGCTCCGGGCGGAGACGGCCGATTCGCAGCGCTGCCTCCACCGCTGGACGGCCCGGTTCAGGCCTCGGTCCCCGACCGTCGCCGGATCGACGCCGGCCACCCACTTCAGGCCGCCCGCGTACCCGCGCTCGGCGACCAGGCGCGTGGCGTACACGTCCTCGCCCTCGGCGATCCCGGTCCAGACCTTGGCAGCAGCGCGCTCATCGGCGTCCGCCGCCCCGGCCTCCCCCTCGCCCGCCTCGGCGTCCGTCTGCCCGGGCAGACGGCGGGCTCGGCCGGAAACGTCACGTCGCTCCATGGAATCCCTCTCTGGCCCGCAGTGTCAGAGCGCAGTCCACATCGTCTCGATCCGGCGCCTCGCGGCCGGCCAGATCGGCGAGCGTCCAAGCGACGCGGAGCACTTTGTCGACCGCCCGCATCGAGATGCGTCCGGCCGCCATCCCCGCATCCAACCCGCGAACGGTCGCATCGTCCAGATGCGTATGGCGACGAAGCCACGTCCCGTCCACCTGGGCGTTGACGGCCCACGGGGTCCGGGAGAGCCTCGCCCTCTGCCGTTCGCGCGCCTCGGCCACCCGCCGACGCACCGCCGCGCTCGGCTCCCCCGCCGCGGACATGGCCAGTTCGGCGCGGGACAGGCGGCGGGTGACGACGTTGAGGTCGAAGCGGTCGAGGATCGGCCCTCCGATCCTCCTGAAATAGTCGCGTCTGTCGCGCACCGAGCAGGTGCAGGCGGACGGGGCGTCGATGTAGTTCCCGCATCTGCACGGGTTGGCCGCCCCGACGAGCTGGAAGCGCGCCGGGTAGGTCACCGCCGCGCGGGCGCGGTGGATCTCGATGCGGCCGGTCTCCATGGGCTCGCGAAGGGCTTGGAGGCTGGAGGTGGGGAATTCGGGCATCTCGTCGAGGAAGAGCACGCCGCGGTGCGCCCGCGAAGCGGCCCCGGGCTTGGGCATGGGCCCTCCGCCGACGAGGGCGGCGGCGCTCGCCGTGTGATGGGGGCTGGCGAAGGGCGGCACCGTGCTCAGCCTTCCGGCGAACTCCCCCGCCGCCGAGGCGATGGCGGCCACTTCGACCGCCTGCTCGACGTCCAGCGGCGGCAGTATACCGGGGATGCGGACGGCGAGCATGGACTTTCCCACGCCCGGCGCTCCCGTCATGAGGAGGTGGTGCCCTCCGGCCGCCGCGACTTCGATGGCGTGGCGGGCTTCGAACTGCCCCCTCACGTCGGACATGTCGGGAGGCGTCTCCGGGCCGTCGCCATCCGCCTCTGCGCAGTCCGGGGCATCGGGAGCCGGGTCGCAGGGAACGCCCATGGCGTCGGCGACCTGGGCGAGATGCCACACCTCCGCGACCTCGACGCCCGCCAGGCCGGCCTCCTCGCCGCATCCCAGCGGGACGACCATTCCGCCCCCGTCGCCTTTCGCCGCGGCGAGCGCCGCGGGAAGGACGCCCCGCACTCGGCGCACCGAGCCGTCCAGGCCGAGCTCGCCCATGACGACCGAACCCGCGTATCTGTCCGCCCCTCCCATCGCGCCGAGGATGGCGACCGCGATGCCCAGGTCGAACGCCGCCCCGGCCTTCGGCGTGCCGGCGGGCGACAGATTGATCGTCAGCCGGCAGGACGGGAAGGCCACGCCCGCCGAGGCGAAGGCCGCTCGCAGCCTCTCCCGGGATTCGGAGATGGCGGCGTCGGGCAGGCCGACGATGGTCACGGCGGGGAGCCCGCGCAACAGGACGGCCTCGATGCGCACGGGCCGGCCCTCGATCCCCACGACGGCCATCGCCGTGGCCGTCCCGAGCCTCATGAGAGGCCCTCGACGTGTTCGACGAGGCATTCGCCTGCGTCGTCGACGGTGATCGCCAGAAGGTCGACGCGCAACCGGTCGCAGCGCGCGTCGTGTTCGTCGGCCCATGCTGCGAGCAGGTGCCGCAGCCGCGCCGCCTTCTCGGGCGAGACGGCTTCGATGGCGCCGACTCGGCCTCCTTTCCGCCTGGTCTTGACCTCGACGCCGACCACCGTCGAGGCCGTGGGCGCCGAGGCGACGATGTCCAGCTCGCCGTGGCGGCATCTCCAATTCCTCGCCAGGACGGCGTATCCGTGGGCCGTCAGGAGCCGGGCGGCGACTTCTTCGCCCCATTCGCCGAGCTCGCGGGCGCCGGCGTCGACAGAGAGTGCGGGAACGGTGAAACTCATGCACCCCAGTGTCGGCCATGGAGGGCGAGACGCTCCCGACCGGCGAACAGACTGTGGATAGGCGTGCCATGCCGGGACGCTGTTGACCGCCATTCCCCGGTCAAGGCCACCTCTCCGGGCCGCCTCCGGTCAAGGCCTCCCCAGTCAGCCTAGTCAAGCCCCGGCCGACCCTGCCGGCCCCTCGTCGTCCCCACCGGGCTCTCAGTCGCGCAGGTCGAGTTCGCGCGTGAAGTCGGCCTTGTTGAGCTCTTCGACGTTGACGTCCTTGAAGGTCACGATGCGCACGGAGCGCACGAATCGGGTCGAACGGTAGATGTCCCACACCCAGGCGTCGGCCAGGTTGACCTCGAAGAAGACCTCTCCGCCGGAGGAGGCGCGGACTTTCACGTCGACGTCGTTGGCCAGGTAGAAGCGGCGCTCGGTCTCCACGACATAGCGGAAGATGTTGATGACGTCGCGGTACTCCCGGTACAGCGAGAGCTCGGCGTCGGCCTCGTAGCCCTCGATTTCGCTCATGTAGCCTCTCCTTGCGTCACCCCCGGCAGGTGCCAGGATGTCCTGTGGTGAGCCGACGGCCCCAGCCTGGCCAGCCCCCGGATATGCGCCGGCGAGGCATAGCCTTTGTTCCTGGCCCAATCGTAACCGGGATGCCGTTCGTCCAGGGCGACCATCATGGCGTCGCGTTCCACCTTCGCCACCACCGACGCCGCGGCGACCGCCGAACAGCTCGCGTCGGCCCTGACGCGCATGTGCACCGGGATGTGCGGAAGCGCCGAGTCGAGGTCGAAGAGGGAGCCGTCGGCCCACCAGTTGTGGCGTCCGTCCAGGAGCACGGCGTCGGGCAGCGGGCCGCGGAGCCTGTCGAGGGCGTCGCGCGCCGCCCAGCGCAGCGCGGCGATCACTCCGCGGCCGTCGACGACGTCCGGCCCGGCGTGCCCGACCGCGACGTCGAGGGCCCAGGAGCGCACCTTCGGGGCCATCCGCTCCCTGGCCGCCGGGGTCATCCGCTTGGAGTCGCGCAGGCCGTCGGGTGCCTGGCCCACGTCGGCGTCCACGAGCGCTATCCCCACGCTCACGGGTCCCGCTAGGGATCCGCGTCCGACTTCGTCGACTCCGGCGAGGACCCCGCCCGGCCCCAGCCCCGAGAGGATGTCGAGCTCGAGCGCCCTGTCCGGGATGACACCGCCCGTCGTCACGGGACCGACGAGAACACGCTGGAGGCGCTGGGGATGCCGCCGAACCTGGAGAACGGGTAGAAGATCGCCCAGGCGCGGCCGACCACGTTGTCGACGGGCACGAACCCGTTGCCCTCGCTGGAGGCGTGATACCGCGAATCGCGGGAGTTCGAGCGGTTGTCGCCCATCACCCACAGCTTCCCCTTGGGGACGACGACGTCGAAGGCGACCTCGGACGGCCGGACCCCCTGGTCGAGATAGGTCTCCTTGAGCTCCACGCCGTTGACCGTCAGGTTGCCGGCGGCCGTGCAGCATTTGACCCGGTCGCCTCCGATTCCGATCACCCGCTTGACCAAGTGTTTGCCGGAATCGGCGGGGAGGAGGCCGACCGTCTGAAGCGCATTGCTGATGCCCCGCCTCCAGGCCGGGCGGTTGTCGGGGACGTCGCCCAGCCAGTTGCCCGGATCGACGAAGACCACGACGTCGCCGCGGTTGATGTCGCCTGCGCTGTCGACCATGCGGTTGACGGCGATGCGGTCGCCCGGCTTCAGTGTGGACTCCATCGAGCCCGACGGCACGTAGAAGGCCTGCACGAAGAAGGTCTTGATGACGACCGAGACGAGCAGCGCGACGGCGACGATCGCGAGGGTCTCCAGAGAGGACCGCAGGAAGGACGCGCGCTTCTCGTCCTCCGCCAGTCGCTTGTCGTCGGCGAGGTCTTCGTCGGGCTCGGAGTCCTCCGAGCCCGCGGCGGCTCCCGACTCAGCGGGCCCGGCCTGGTCGCCCGGGGAGGGCGACGCCTGCGTAGAGGCCTCTTCGAGCCGCTCCGGAGGGAACGACGGCGGCATCTCCCCCTCCGGCGTTCCGACCTCGGGGCTTTCCTTCATCTGCGGCTCCTCGATACCCACACTTCGGTTTTCTTGTCTTCTCGCACTGTCGCGGGCAGTCCTCAAGGCTGTCGGAACGGCGCGTTTCCTAGCCTGCCATCCTACCGGCACCACCCCGGCGCACACGCCCGGCAGCACGCGCGGGTGTCCAATCTCGCCTTCCCTCCCGCCCGCCCCCGGGGCGGCGCACATGCCGTTAACCGAGTGTTGACCGCTAATCTCAACTCTGGCCTCAGCTGTCACGCAACCGGAGAGCCCCCTGCGAACTACCTCACATCGCGAGAGGCCGCCGGGTCGCGGAAGGCTCGGACCGATCTGCCGTTCCCCTCGCGCGGACGCACGCACCGGCCTCCGGGCGCGAGCACCGGTTCGCGCGGACGCACGCGGCAGACCCAGCCTGTCAAGGGCAGCCCCGTCCGCCGCGCGGAGCGATGTCGGATGCAGGTTTTTACGTCGCGGGGGTGCAGTCCGCCGCGCGGGCGCGCGTCTCGGCGGACCGGAAGGGCGACCGGACGCACGCGACGGTGCCCGCCGTGGCCGTGCTGGCGGCGGGCACCGAAGGACGCGGCGGAAGCGCGCTACCGGCGCTGGTCCTCGCGGCGTTCTTTGATCTTGGCCGCCTTGCCGTGCAGGCCGCGCAGGTAGTAGAGCTTGGCGCGGCGCACGTCGCCGCGGGTGACGACTTCGATCGACTCGATGGAGGGCGAGTGAAGGGGGAAAGTGCGCTCCACGCCCACGCCGAAGGAGATCTTGCGGACGATGAACGCTTCGCGGATGCCCGATCCGGTGCGTCCCAAGACCACCCCCTGGAACGCCTGGGTCCGGGTGCGGCTCCCTTCGACGACTCGGACGTTGACCTTGACGGTGTCGCCCGGGCGGAACTCGGGGATGTCGTCGCGAAGCTGGGGCTTCTCGACGAAGTCGAGGATCTGCATGGTACTTCTCTTTCCGCCCGTGCGCGCAGGCCACGGGCGCGGTCGGGGCGGCCTGGCCGCCTGTCGTCAGAGCTCGCCGGTGCGCGATCCCCTGCGGCAGATCCAGCGCACTGTCGGGGCGAGACAGCTTGTCAATTATGCCATGCGAATCGGGCGGGCGAAAACGGCGTCGCGGTTGTCCTGGTCACCGACCCGGAAGGTCCTCTGCCCCTGGAAGCGGAAGCCGAGCCGCCGGTAGGCCCGCTGGGCGCGTTCGTTGGCGGCGTTGGTCCCCAGCCACACGTAGGCTTCGGGCCAGGGGGCCGCCCATTCCTCCAGCCGCGACCGCGTCGCCTCCCACAGAAGCGCGGCGGCGCCGGTCCCCCGCAGTCGTCGGTCGAGGTAGAACTTCGACAGCTCGACGAGGGGACCGGACCGGGGTCGGCCGTCGACGACGGCCTGGACGGGGGCTCCCCGTTCGGCCCCCGCCACTGCGCCGTCCGGCGGCAGGCAGGCGAGCGCGTAGCCGAGGATCCGCCCGCCGACGGCGAGCGCCATCGTCAGGCATCCGGGGTCGTCGACGTATCGCGAGAAGTCCTCGCGGGACAGATGGGACTCGACGAAGGCCCGCATGTCCTCCTCGCGCATGCCGGGAGGGCATGCGTCCGGGAAGGTGCGCGCCGCCAGGTCCGCCAGTCCGGGGACGTCCGAGGCGGCGGCCTCCCGCGCCGACGCGGGGAGAGGGTGGGCCGCGCCGGCCGGCACGAGGTATCCGAGCCCGGCGAGCGCGCGCCTGTCCCCCCGGTCGAGACCTTCCGCCGGCAGCGCCTCGATCATGTCGGGGCGCCGGCCGGCCGTGACCTCCAGGGCCCGGTCGCGGCGCCACCTGGCGACCTTCCCGTGGTCGCCGGAGGTCAGGACGGCGGGGACGTCCAGTCCGCGCCAGCGCGCGGGCCGGGTGTAGACGGGGTATTCGAGGAGCCCGGCCGCGCCGTGGGATTCCTCGACGAGGGACTCCGGGTTGCCGACCAGGCCCGGCACGAGCCGCCCCACGGCTTCGACGAGGGCGACGGCCGCGACCTCCCCGCCGTTCAGCACGTAGTCCCCGAGCGAATACCGGACGACGCGCACCCCCGACTCCTCGTAGTGGTCGGCGACGCGGGCGTCGATGCCCTCGTAGCGTCCGCAGGCCAGGACGATGTGGCCGACCGCCGCCAGGTCCTCGCACATCCGCTGGGTCAGCGGGGTCCCGGAGGGCGTGGGGACGGCCAGGACGCCGTCGTCGCCCAGGGTGTCGTCGAGTGCGGCGCCCCAAACGTCGGGGCGCATGACCATGCCCGCTCCTCCGCCGAACGGCGTGTCGTCGACGCTCCTGTGCGGGTCGTCGGTCCAGTCGCGCAGGTCGTGGACGGCGATGTCGAGGATCCCGCGCTCGCGGGCCTTCCCGATGAGGGAGAGGTCGAGCACGGCGAAGAACTCGGGGAACACCGAGACGATGTCGAAGCGCACGGCTATCCCCTTCCGGCGCCTTCCCCTCGCACGGCGCGGGGATCGCCGGTCGAATCCGAGTCGGCCCCGTCCGGTCCGGCGGCCTGCGCGTCGGCGGGATCGGGCCCGTCGGCGGCGTGCGGAGCCTCGGAGAACAGGCCTCCCGGCGCGTCGATGACCACGCGGCCGCCTTCGAGGTCGACCTCCGTGACGATTTCGCGGACGAGGGGGACGCGGACGAGCCCCCCGTCCTGCTCGCGGACGAGGAGGAGGTCCTGGGCCGCGCCCGTCTCCAGCCCGCCGACCCGACCGAGGGTGCGACCCTCGGGGTCGAGGGCCTCCAGCCCGACGAGTTCGTGTTCGTACCACGCGTCGTCCTCGACGTACTCGTCCTCGTCGGTTTCGACGGTGAGCCTGATCCCGCGCAGCCGTTCGGCCATCGTGCGGTCGGAGCACTCGGCGAACACCGCATACGTGCCGCCTTTGTACTGGCGCGCGCGGACGAGGGTGAGCGGTCCGACCTCGGCGGGGTCGGTCTCCAGCATCGTCCGCGGGGCGAGGCGGCGCTCGGGCTGGTCGGTGCGCACGTCGAGGCGCACCTCGCCCTTGAGTCCGCGGGGCGACCCGATGACCGCCACTGTCAACTGCATGGCGTCTCTCTTCCCTTCCTCCGATGGCCCGGCCCGGCCAATCCCGCAGTCTCCCAGCCGATCGTGCGAAGGCGCGAACGGAGCCGAGGCCGAATCGACGACAAACGAAGTAGAGCCGATGAAGATGGGCCGGCCCGCGACTACGGACCGGCCCATCGCCTCGGCTTCTATCAGCGCTGGTCCGTCTCGATGACGTCCACGCGCACGGCGCCCTTGCTCGACAGAGCGCCGACGACGGCCCGCAAGGCCTTGGCCGTGCGGCCGTTGCGTCCGATGACGCGCCCTAGATCGTCGGGGTTGACGCGGACCTCAAGCAGGTCTCCACGACGTGTCGTACGCGCCTTGACCCTGACGTCGTCAGGGCTGTCGACGATCCCGCGTACGAGGTGTTCAAGAGCCTGCGCCAACATCAGGCGTCCTCAGCCGAAGAGGCCGAATCGGACGAATCCGGGGAGTCGGGCGAATCCGGGGAGTCGGGCGAGTCGCCGGAATCCGCCGACCGAGCCGCCGCTGCCTCGGCGCGGCGCCTCTCGGCTTCGTTCTGCGCCGACTCGACGGCTGCCTTGCGCCGCGTCTCGACGTCGCCGAAGTCCTTGACCTTGAGCCGGCCCTCGGCCCCGGGCAGACCCTTGAACTTCTGCCAGTCCCCCGTGATCTTCAACTGGGTGAGCACCGGCGGTGTGGGCTGGGCGCCAACGGAGAGCCAGTACTGAGCGCGCTCGGAGTCGATCTCGATGAGAGAGGGATCCTCCGTGGGATGGTACTTGCCGATCTCCTCGATGACCCGGCCGTCGCGGCGTTTGCGGGCGTCGACGACGACGACGCGGTAGTAGGGTGCACGGATCTTGCCCATGCGCTTGAGACGGATCTTGACTGCCACTTGTGTGGTCACTCCTGGTTCTTGCTCGATTCGGGCCGTGCCCGACGCGGTGGGAGGCGCATCCGGCGGGTCCGAGACTGAGGCAGCCAGAGGTTGAGAGGGCCCTCTTTCGCCCGAGTACAGAGCTCAAGTTTGCCAGACGGAAGCTGCCGTAGGCAATCGGGACGAACAGCCGGCCCGGTGCGATCGGGCACAGCCCGCGCGGGCGGCCCGGGCGCGGCGCCGAGTCCTCGCAGGTGGTGGCCGTGCGGCTGACCTCCCAGGAGCTCGCCGCGCTCGATGCGTGCGCTGAACGGCAGGGCGAGAGCCGGTCGGCCGTCATTCGGGAGGCTCTGACCGGCATCGCCGCGTGAGGTCCCCACGCGAGTCCACCCGTCTGCGGGTTCACCCGTCCGAGCGGTTTTCGACGCGGCGAACATCGTGGAGCCCGCCGCATCTGCGCGTGCGGGGCTTCACACCGGCCTTCCCCGCCGCGAGAATTGCCGGGTGACCAATGATGAATCCGCCGCCAGCCTCAGCCGTTACGCCTGGCTGTCGGTGGCGGCCGCCGTCGTGACGATCCTGCTGAAGACCGTCGCCTACTTCGTGACGGGATCCGTGGGGCTGCTTTCGGACGCGGCGGAGTCCGTCGTCAACCTCGTTGCGGCCGTCGTCGCCGTCGTCGCGCTGAGGCAGGCGGCCAAGCCCGCCGACGCGAAGTACTCCTTCGGGCGCTCCAAGGCCGAGTACTTCTCCTCCACGGTCGAGGGGGCCATGATCTTCATCGCCGCGGGGTTCATCGTCGTCTCCGCGGTCAGCCGCATCATCCGGCCCGCCGAAGTCGACAACCTCGGCCCCGGCCTCGTCGTCTCCGCGGCGGCGTCCGCGATCAACGGGGTGGTCGCCGTCGTCCTCATGCGCGCCGGCCGCAGGCACGGCTCTCCCGCCCTCGTCTCGGACGCCAGGCACCTGTGGACCGACGTCGCCACGTCGGCCGGGGTCGTCGTCGGAGTCGGCCTCGTGGCGGTCACACACCAGAACGTGCTCGATCCCGTCGTCGCCCTCCTCGTGGGGCTCAACATCCTGGTGACGGGCTGGCGCCTGCTGCACGGCTCGCTCGAGGGGCTCATGGACGTCACGCTCTCCGAGGAGCAGAACGCGGCGCTCATCGCCGCCCTCGAAGCCCATTCCTGCGCGCAGGTCCGATTCCACGGCCTGCAGACCCGTGCGGCTGGCCAAGCGTCCTTCGCCAACGTCCACATGCTCATCCCCGGCTCGTGGAGCGTCCGGCACGGCCACGAGTTCGCCCACGAGATCGCCGAGGCGATGGAGGCCGCCGTCCCCGGCCTCCAGGCCGACGTGCACCTCGAACCGTTGGAGGATCCGCGCTCCTACGAGGACATCCCCGCCGGTTCGCTCTCGGTCGGCGACGGCGACACGTACGCCACGTGACCGGCCCCGCGCACCGCCCCGGATCCCTTCCGCGATCCGCCCCGAGTCTTCCCCTTCCGCTATCCGAACCCAAGGAGGCCCCATGAGCAACCGCCGTCCATACGTCGCCGGCGTCGACTCGTCGACACAGTCGTGCAAGGTAGTCGTCTACGACCCGTCCCGGAAACGCGTCGTGCGCGAGGGCAGAGCCCCGCATCCGGAGGGGACCGAGGTCGACCCCGAGGCGTGGTGGGCCGCTTTCCTGCAGGCCGTCGAACTCGCCGGAGGCCTCGACGACGTCGCCGCGCTCTCCGTGGGGGGCCAGCAGCACGGCATGGTCTGCCTCGACGCGCACGGGGATGTCGTCCGGCCCGCACTGCTGTGGAACGACACCCGTTCGGCGGGCGCCGCCCGCGACCTCATCCGCGAACGCGGCGCCGACTCCCGCGACGACGCGGGGTCCGAAGGGGCCGCGTGGTGGGCCGAGGCCACCGGCTCCGTGCCCGTCGCCTCCCTGACCGTGACAAAGCTGCGCTGGCTGGCCGACAACGAGCCCGAGAACGCGGCCCGCATCGCCGCGATCTGCCTGCCCCACGACTACCTGACGTGGCGCATCATGGGCTCGCCTTCGCTCCAAGCCCTGGTCACGGACCGGTCCGACGCGTCGGGCACCGGGTACATGGCCCGCGAGGACCCCGTCTACAGGCGCGACATCCTGGCCAGCGCCCTGCGCGTCGACGAGGCGTCCGCGTCCAGCCTCGTCCTGCCCGTCATCGCCGGCCCGTGGGACGAGGCCGGACGGGGCGACCCCGGGAAGGGATGGGGCGAGATCGTCCTCGGCCCGGGATGCGGCGACAACGCCGGCTCCGCCCTGGGCGTGGGGCTCGAACCCGGCTCGGCGCTGCTCTCGCTGGGCACCTCCGGCGTGGTCGCGGCCGTCTCCGCGGCCCCGGTCGCCGATCCGTCCGGCCTGGTCACCGGATTCTCGGACGCCACGGGCAACTGGCTGCCGCTGGCCTGCACCCTCAACGCCTCCCGGATCATCGACGCGATGGCGAGGGTCACGGGATTGGACTACGGGGAATTCGACGAGGCCGCTCTGTCCGTCCCCGACGCCGGCGGTCTGGAGCTCGTCCCCTTCTTCGAAGGGGAGCGCACCCCGAACCTTCCGGATGCGACGGCCGAACTGCGCGGCATGACGCTCGCGAACTCGGATCGCGCCCACGTCGCCCGAGCCGCCGTCGAGGGGCTGCTCGGCCTCATGCGGCACGCGCTCGACGCGGTGCGATCGCTGGGCGTCCCGCTGGACCGCGTCGTCCTCGTCGGCGGCGGGGCGAAGTCGGCCGCCGTCCGGGCGTTGGCTCCGCAGATGCTCGACGCAGCCGTGGAGCTGCCCGAACCGGGCGAGTACGTCGCCCTGGGGGCCGCCAAGCAGGCGGCGAGGGTCCTCGGCGCGTAGGGCCGTCGTCCTGTGAAGCCCCGGTGCCGCCGACCGGACGGCGACGCAGGACCTCGGCGTCGCCCGCGGGCGGAAGCCCCGGTGCCGCCACCGGACCGTGTGCCGGCGACCGTACCGTGTCGTTGAAGAGGCTGTTTCGATACGGCCGCGAAGCCCCGGTGCCGGCGCCTGCCCGGGCAGAGGCACCGCGAAGCGTCGCCGCCCCGGTCACGTCGAACTGCGGCCCCCGAGCGTCCCGGGAGCCCCGTCGGCGTTCCCGGACACGGGCACCCCGTCGACGAACACGCGGCTCGGCCGGGCGACCTCGGCGATCTCCTCCTCGGGGTCGGCCGCGTAGACGACGACGTCGCCCGGAGCCCCCTCCTGCCAGGCGGGCAGCCCCAGGCGCCTCCGCCCGGTGTGGGAGGCGGCGGCCATCGCGACGCCGGCGGGCATGCCGGCCGCGACCGCGGCGCGGATCTCCACCGAGAGGATCCTCGCCGGATCGCCGTCGTCGGTGTCGGTTCCCATGAGGAAGAGCGTGCCCGCCTCGACCATGAGGGCGAGGCGCTCTACGCGCCGCGCGTGCATGTCGAGCATCCGCCCCCGGTAGACGGGGTATCTCCCGGCCCGGGAGGCGATGTCGGCGAACGTCGCGACCTGGCAGACGGTCGGGTCGACGAGCACCCCGCGGGCGGCGGCCTCGACCATCTGGTCGCGCGTCATGCCGGACCCGTGCTCGATGCAGTCCACCCCGGCCTCCAGGGCGTCGTCGACCGTCTCGACGGCGAAGGCGTGCAGGGCGACGCGGGCGCCCGCGTCGTGGGCGGCGGCGACGGCCTCCGCGAGGGCTTCGCGCGGCCACAGGGGCCGCAGGTCGGAGTCGGCTCCTTCGGAGCGGTCGATCCAGTCTCCGACGACCTTGACCCAGCCGTCGCCTCGCGCGGCCTGTCGCAGGGCTTCGCCGGCCAGATCGGCCGGCTCGACGTCGACCGCCAGGTGCCGGATGTACCGCTTGTACCGGGCGATGTGCCGGCCCGCGCGCAGGACTTTGGGCCTTCCGGGTGCGGCGAGGCCTGCGACGTCGCGCTGGGCCCCCATCTCCCGGATGGCCGTCACTCCCGCCGCGCGGGCCGTCTCCAGGCGGCGCAGGACCTCGGCGTCGCCCGCGGGCGCGGCCGTGTGGGACAGTCCGGGATGCGCGTGGGCGTCGACCAGGCCCGGGTAGGCGACGCCGGGGACGTCCTCGACGGGTCCGGGAGGCCGCGTGCGGGTGATGACGCCGTCCGCGATCCACACGTCGCCGGATTCGCATCCGCGCAGGGCGCCCGTCAGCCTGTAGGCGGCCATCTATCGGAGGAACTTGGAGAACTGTTCGAAGTCGGCGGCGCTGGGCGGCTCGGCCGCGGCCCCGAAGGAGCTGCCCTTGGCGGCCTGCTGTTGCTTGCCCGCGGCGGCCTCGGCCTCCTGCCTGGCGCGCTTGGCCGGGTTGCCCGACCTGCCCTTCTTGTTCGCCCTGCCGCCGGCCGTCTTCTTCTGGGCGCGTTTGGCCTTGCGCCCGCCGCCGGTGCCCGGGATCCCGGGCATTCCGGGCACCGAGCCGCCGCGGGAGACCTGTTGCATCATCTTGCGGGCCTGCTCGAAGCGGTCCATGAGCGAGTTGACCTCCTGGACGGACGTCCCCGAGCCCTTGGCGATCCTCATGCGGCGCGATCCGTTGAGGATCTTGGGGTCGTTGCGCTCGCCGGGGGTCATCGAACGGACGATCGCCTCGATCCGGGTGATGGATCCCTCGTCGAACTGCTCGAGGGCCTCGCGGTACTGGCCCATGCCGGGCAGCATCCCCATGATCTTCTTCATCGACCCCATGCGCTTGATCTGCTGGAGCTGCTCGATGAAGTCGTCGAGCGTGAAGGACCCTTCGCTCATCTTCGCGGCGAGCTCGGCCTGCTGCTGCTCGCTCCACGTGCGCTCGGCCTGTTCGATGAGCGTGAGGATGTCGCCCATGTCCAGGATGCGGGAGGCCATGCGGTCGGCGTGGAACTGTTCGAAGTCCGCCAGCTTCTCGCCGGTGGAGGCGAAGAGGATGGGGACGCCCGTCACTCCCCGCACGGACAGCGCCGCGCCGCCGCGGGTGTCGCCGTCGAGTTTGGAGACCACCACGCCGGTGAAGCCGACGCCCTCCTGGAAGGCGTTGGCGGTGGCCACGGCGTCCTGGCCGATCATCGCGTCGATGACGAAGAGCACCTCGTTGGGGTCGACGGCGGCGCGGATGTCGGCGGCCTGGCGCATCATCTCCTCGTCGATGCCCAGGCGCCCGGCGGTGTCCACGACGACGACGTCGTACCCGTACTCCTCGGCCCTGGCCAGCCCCGACCGGGCCACCGCGACGGGGTCGCCGACACCGTTGCCGGGCTCTGGCGCCCACACGTCCACCCCGGCCTGGGATCCGACGACCTGCAGCTGGGTGACGGCGTTGGGGCGCTGGAGGTCGGAGGCGACCAGGAGCACCTTTCGGTTGCGCTCGTCCTTCAGCCACCGTCCGAGCTTGCCCGCCAGGGTGGTCTTGCCCGCGCCCTGCAGGCCCGCGAGCATGATGACCGCGGGCCGGCCGGACAGGTCGAGCTCGCGGGTCTGCCCGCCCAGGATCTCGACGAGTTCGTCGTTGACGATCTTGACGACCTGCTGGCTCGGGTTGAGCGCCTGGGAGGCGATGGCGCCGGTCGCCTTCTCCCGCACCGCCGCGGTGAAGGACCGGACGACGGGCAGGGCGACGTCGGCGTCCAGGAGTGCGCGCCGGATCTGCGAGACGGTCTCCTCGACGTCCGAGGCGGACAGGCGCCCCTTGGAGCGGAGGTTCTTGAAGGATTTGGTGATTCGATCGGAAAGCGTGTTGAACACGAGCCTACCTCTGGTTTGCGAACAGCATCTGCGGCAATTCTATGCTATGGCGGCCTGGGCCCGGTGCACGAGGACGTCCACGAGCCCGGCCTTCCACGCGTCCCAGGCCTCTTCCTTGCAGGCGGAGGCGTCCGCCTGCACGAGCAGGTGGAGGCAGGCGAGGAGTTCGCCGTCTCCCCCGACGGCCTCGGCGATGGCCCGGGCCGTCGCCGGGTCGGCCGGGTCGGCGCATGCGATCATCCGCGGCAGGAGCAGGTGGTGGCGCACGAGGAGGGCCACGTCGCGCCTGACGCCGGCCGGATAGCCCATGGGCGCCAGGATGCCCTCGATCATCGCCGCTCCCCGCTCGCTGTGGCCGGGCGTCCCGGGGCGCTTGCCGATGTCGTGGAACAGGGTGGACAGCAGCAGGGCGCGTCGCCTGTCGGGGCTGAGGCGTTCGAGCCTCTCGCCCGAGGACGCCTCGAATCGGGGAAGCAGCGAGACGGCCTCCAGCTGGTGTCTGTCGACCGTGTGGCGGTGCAAGGCCGAGCGCTGCGGGAGGTTGCGGACCGACTGCCAGGCCGGGATGAGCTCGGTCAGCAGGCCCGCCAGATCCAAGTGCTCCCAGACCGGCAGCTGCGAGGGGCCCGAGGCCAGTATGCTCTCCAGGTCTCGCCGCGCCCAGCCCGGCCAGGGCCGGCCCGTCCGGCCGAGTTCCCGTCCGGCGCCCATCTCCCGCATGAGGACCAGGGTCTTCTGCCGGATCGGCATGCCGGTTCGGGCGCTCTCCCGGGCCAGTGCGAAGAGTGTTCCCGGGTCTTCCGCCGAGGCGCCCCTGCCCAGGACGAGCTCGCCGCTGCGCGCCCCGACCCTGGGGGCGACGTCGTCGAAGAGCGGCGGGCGGCGCCGTCCCCGGACGATGCGGGGCCGGACGATGCTGGGCGTGAGATTGCGCCGCGCCCTGGCGGCCGTGTCCTCGTAGGCTCCGCGTATGATGCGCGCGGCCCCGCTCACCCGCGCCAGGAGTTCGTCCGCGCCCGCCGGGCCCTCGAATCCGAGGATGGCCGCCACGTCGTCGTGCGACTGGATCCTTAGGGCGTGCTGATGGCGGCGCGTGACGGTGGCGAGGGCGTCGCGCACGTCCAGGAGGAACCGGTAGGAGGGCTCGTAGTCGATGACCGGGCGTTCGGCCAGCCACGAGGCGACGAGCGCGCGGACGAACGTGGCGTCGCGCATGCCTCCGGCAGCCTCCTTGACATCGCCTTCGATCTCGTAGGCGAGTTCGCCGGCGCGGGCGACGCGGGCGCGCTGGAGCGCCTCGATCTCGGGGAAGCGCAGACGCGCGGTCGCCCGCCAGTCCGCGTGGACGCTGCGGGCCGCCCGCTCAACGAGGTCCGCGTCCCCCGCGATCCAGCGAAGGTCGAGCAGCGATATCGAGGCTTTCAGGTCGCCGGCCGCGATCCCCCGGCACTCGTCCAGGGAGCGGACCGAGTGGTCGAGTTCGATCCCCGAGTCCCACAGGGGATACCACAGGGCGTCGGCCAGCGAGTCGATGTCCCCGGCGCGGTGCGATCGGTGGAGCAGCACGAGGTCGAGATCGGACTCCGGCCCGCAGTCGCCGCGGCCCAGCGAGCCGACCGCCGCCAGGGCCGTGCCCGGCAGTCCGCGCCCGCCGGCGACCGCGTCCCACAGCTGTCGGAGCGCCTCCTCGGCCAGCCGGGTCCACTCCGCGCGCGAGGGCTCTCCCAGGGGAGGCACGGATCGCCGGGCCTCCGCGAGGCCCTCTAGCAGCGGAACCCCGTCCGCGGCGGGGGGAGTCAGAGAACTCCCTCACCGGTTTCGCCGGTGCGCACGCGGATGACCTCCTCGATCGGGCTGATCCAGATCTTCCCGTCTCCGATCCTGCCCGAACGGGCGGCGTCGGCGATGGTCTGGGCGGTCGCCTGCGCCTCGCCGTCGGGCGTGAGGATCTCGATCCTCACCTTCGGCAGGAGGTCGACCGTGTACTCCGCCCCGCGATACACCTCGGTGTGGCCGCGCTGGCGTCCGTGTCCGTTGACCTGGGAAACGGTCATCCCCCTGATTCCGAGCGCGAGGATCGCCTTCTTCACCTCGTCGAGGCGATGGGGCTGGATCACGGCGGTCACGAGCTTCATGCGGGCTTCTCCTGGAGGAGGGCGTCGACGAAGCCTTCGGGGTCGAAGGGGGCGAGGTCGTCGGCGCCTTCGCCCAGCCCGACGAGCTTGACGGGGACTTCGAGCTCGCGCTGCACGGACACGACGATCCCTCCCTTGGCCGTGCCGTCGAGCTTGGTCAGCACGATGCCGGTGATGCCGGTGACCTCGCCGAAGACCTGCGCCTGGCGCATGCCGTTCTGGCCGGTGGTCGCGTCCAGGACGAGGAGGACCTCGCCGACGGGCGCGTTGCGCTCCATCACCCGTTTGATCTTGCCGAGTTCGTCCATCAGCCCCGATTTGTTCTGGAGGCGCCCGGCGGTGTCGACCACGACCACGTCCGCTCCGTTCCGGCGCCCGGCGTCCACGGCGTCGAAGGCGACCGAGGCCGGATCGGCCCCCTCACGGTCGGAGCGCACGACGTCGACGCCGACCCGCTCGCCCCAGGTCGTGAGCTGGTCGGCCGCCGCGGCCCGGAAGGTGTCGGCGGCGCCCAGGACGACCCGTTTGCCTTCGGCCACGAGGACGCGCGCCAGCTTGCCGACCGTGGTCGTCTTGCCCGTGCCGTTGACCCCCACCACGAGGATCGTCGCGGGATTGGATTCGTCGTGGTCCAGCGACAGCGAGCGGTCCATGCCCGGGTCGACGAGGGCGAGCAGCTCCTCCCTGAGGATCGCGCGGACCCTCTCGGGGTCGCGCGTGCCCTCGACCTTCGTCTTCGTCTTGAGGCTCTCCATGATCTCGGAGGTCGCCTCCAGCCCGACGTCCGCCATGAGCAGGGTGTCCTCTAACTCCTCCCAGTCGGCGGCGGAGAGGTCGCCGCGGGAGAGGATGGACAGGAGCCTTCCTCCCAAGCCGCCGGAACGCGCGAGCCTGGCGCGCAGGCGCTGCATGCGCGAGGGCACGGACTCGGGGGTCTCGATCGCCGTGGCCGTCAGCTCCGGCGTCTCGGGGAGCTCGGCGGGGGCCTCGGGCGCTTCGACGGCCTGTTCCCCGGTCTGCTCCTCCGCCTCTTCCTCCGTCAGTTCGAGGCCGTGCCGTCCCTCGGGGGGTTTGTCGCGTCGGGTGAGCATCGACCGGCGCCTGTAAGCCACCAGGGCGCTGGCGAGCAGGCCCACGACCACGATGATGCCGCCGATGAGATAGAGAATCGGGTTAACGTCGTTCACGGTGCCAGTCTTCCAGAAACTCACGCGGAGCGCACGGGCCGGTTCGCGTGGCGGCGTTCTCCTCCCGCGCGCCCGCGCATCCGGCCGGGCCGACGGTCGCAGCAGACTCTCCGGCGCGCGGCCGGCTCAGATTCGGCATGGCCCTGTCGACGCGGAGGACTCGGGCACGCAGAGGACCCCGCGGGCATGAAAAAAGGGCCCGCGTAGGCGGACCCCGATCGGGGCGGGATCGGTGACGGCGAGGGCGCCGTCAGGCGGACCGCGCGGAGGGCTCTGTGCGCGACGCGGATTTCTGGATCGGCTGGTCCGGCGCAGGCGGGCCGCCCTGGGGCGCCCGGACGTCTCGCGGCTGGTCGCCCGGCGACTGGCGGGAGCCGGACTGCGGCGCGGCCCCGACGGCCTCGGGCCTCCCGGCGCCGTTCTCCACGGCCCCGCCGGACGCGACGGCGGCCGCATTCCCGGTGGAAATCCCGGCGGCGAGCCCTCGGCTTGGGCTCGGAGCGCCCCCGGCGGAAGGACCGCCCGACGCCGGCGTCCCCTTTCCGGCCCCGACCATCCGAGTGAATCCCCCCTCGACGGTCTCGGGAGTCACGTACGGGGAGGTGTCCTCGGGGAAGGCGCTGAAGACGTCCCCCACGGACGTGTCGCGCATCGTCACGTCGAATTCATCGAGCTGCCGGTCTTCGGCACGCCACGCCTCGACCGTGTCGGCTATCACCCCCTTGCCCCGCGAGCTGCGGGCGAGGACCAAGCCGTAGACGACGCCGGCGGCGGCGAGGATGGCCAAGACGAAGAGGAATTGTACGATCACCCTTTCATTATGAATGCGTTCCGTTCGGAATACAGAGAACGAAACGAGATAAAGCGGTGAATTATATTACATCCCAGCGACCATGTCGACCGCACGCCCATCCGGCGCCCAGGACGAGCGGAGTCAGGCCCTGCCGGAGCGCATCCTGCCGGAGTGCGCGAGCCTCGCGGACCGCCGTCTGGAGGGCCGAGCCCGCCGCGCAGATTTTCCACGCCCCCGCCCGACCGCATCATTTTCACACTCCGCCCACAACGCAGGCGAGCACGTCGACGGCATCCGGCTTTCCCGAGCCGTTCGGCCCGATGACGCAGCGCCCGCCGGCTCGAAAACGAAAGCCGTCGGCACGGCGAACGCCGCCGACGCGACCACGGCCTGAATCCGCGAATCGTCAACGTTTTCACGGGCACGACCCCACCGCAGCCCTCCGCGCCGGCGCAGCGTGTCAGCGGCCAGGCGCCACTCGTTCCCCTCACTGGATCGGGAGAAACTCTTTACCTTATTTTACTGTTTTCGTCAACTGTTAGCCCAACCCTTGACGGAGGCGAAGTGGTCGGCAAGCATGAAAAGTCGTATTATGCGAATTATGCGACATGCATCTTAGGAGTGAGTTTTTCAGTGGGTTTTCTATCAGAACGGCGGGAGCAAATTCTGTCTGCGAGCTGGCAGCACTTGTCCCTGGTCGTGCAGTGTCTGATCCTCGCGACCGTCATCGCGATCGGCATTGCCGCCCTGTGCTACCGGAATAGGGCATTGACCTCCCTTGCCAACAACGTGTCCGCAATCGGCCTGACCATCCCCTCATTCGCGCTCATCGGCTTGCTGATCGTCCCTCTGGGCTTCGGCGTCATGCCGGCGGTCGTCGTCATCACCTTCTACGCCGTCCTCCCCATCCTCCGCAATGCGATCGTGGGATTCTCGGGCGTGGACGGCAACGTCCTGGAGGCCGCGCGCGGTATCGGAATGTCGAGAACGGCGACATTCGTCAAAGTCGAGCTCCCCCTGGCCTGGCCCGTCATTCTGGCGGGAATGCGCATCTCGGCGCAGATGGTCATGGGCATCGCCGCCATCAGCGCCTACGCCCTCGGCCCCGGCCTCGGCGGCTTCATCTTCACCGGGCTGACCCGACTGGGCGGCGCCAATTCCCTCGAATCGGTGCTGACCGGCGTGATCGCCGTCGTCATCCTAGCCCTCATTCTCGACGGCCTGCTTCTTCTCGTAGGCCGTCTCACTACGTCGCGAGGTATTCATGTCTGAGAACAAGCAAATTGAAAAACACATTTTCGGGGACCAGGAAGCCGACGTCACCGGCGCTTCGATTCTTCTGGACGACGTGACGAAATCCTACGGCAGTGGGAATCCCGCAGTCGAGCATCTCACGCTGGAGATTCCGGCCGGTCAGACCGTCATGTTCGTCGGCCCGTCCGGCTGCGGCAAAACCACCACCCTCAAGATGATCAACCGGCTCATCGAGCCGACCGAAGGCCACATCATCATCAACGGGGACGACGTCACCACGATGAACGGAGACAGGCTCCGCAGGCACATCGGCTATGTGATCCAGGCGGGAGGCCTTCTCCCCCACATGTCCGTGGCGGCCAACATCGGCATCGTCCCCAAGATGCTGGGGTGGGACAGGAATCGCATCGCCGAGCGCGTGGACGAACTCCTCGACCTCGTCTCCCTCGACCCCAGCGTGTACCGGGACCGCTATCCCCGCGAACTGTCGGGCGGTCAGCAGCAGCGCGTCGGCGTGGCCCGCGCGCTCGCCGCCGATCCGCCCGTGCTCCTCATGGACGAGCCCTTCGGCGCGGTGGACCCCATCACCCGCCAGCGCCTGCAGGAGGAGCTCATCCACATTCAGAACGAGCTGCACAAGACGATCGTCTTCGTCACCCATGACTTCGACGAGGCCGTCAAGCTCGGCGACTGGATCGTCATTTTCAACGAGGGCGCGCACATCATGCAGTACGACACCCCCGAGCGGATCCTGGCCAACCCGAGCAACGAGTTCGTCGAGGACTTCATCGGGTCGGGCGCGGGCCTCATGCAGCTCGGGCTCGCCCGCGTCAGCGACGTGCCGCTCAAGGAGGCGGTTCGGGCGCGTCCGGGCGAGGACAGCCTGGAGGTCGACCGGCGCCTGAAGGCCGCTGGCGTCAGGCGGGTCGTCGTCCTGGACCGGAGGGACAGACCCGTCGGATGGGTGAGTTCGAAGCAGATCCTGCGCACGTCCAGGATCAGGTCCGACTACAACCAGGAACTGCCGATCGTCGGCGCGAGCTCGACGCTTGACGACGCCCTGGACACGATGCTCGTGGCCGGATCCACCGAAGCCATCGTCCACGGTCCGCGCCGCCGTTTCCTCGGTCTCATCACGGTCAACACGGTCATCAAGGCGATCGAGGAGATCTCGTCCAGGGCCCCCGACGAGGTCTCCGCTCCCCTCGGGCACAACACGGGCGCCGACAGCGCGAGCAGCGCCGACTCCTCGCCCGCCGAGGACGAGGCTGCCGACGGCGAGCCGGCGCAGGACGACCAGTCGTCACAGTCGCGAACGACGCCCGACGCCGCCGCAGCGGCCGCGGGTGGTGATGGGGATGAATGAGCGATCCGCGAACCCGGGCGAGCAGAGCCGGATCGGCCTGATCGTACAGCCCATAGTCCTCCTCCTCTTCCTCGGCGGGATGATCCTCTGGCTCCGCATGACGGACTTGACCGAGACCGAGCAGGCGACGCTGGCGAGCAAGGAACTGAGAAGACTGACCTTTCAGCACATCAACCTCACGATCGTCGCCGCCGTCATCGTGCTGGCGACGGCCATCCCCGCCGGAATCATCCTGACCCGCAAGCCCTTCGCCGCCCTGACAGGGCCGATCACGATGATCGCGAACCTCGGCCAGGCGGCCCCCACGGTCGGCCTCGTCGTCCTGTTCGCCTTCTGGCTCGACTTCGGCTACACGGCGGCCTTGGTGAGCCTGGTCGTCTACAGCTTCCTGCCGGTCTTGAAGAACACGATGGTCGGGTTGAAGGCGGTGGACCCCAGGCTGGTCGAGGCCGCACGCGGCATGGGCATGTCGAACGTGGCCGTCCTGACCAAGGTGGAGCTCCCCCTGGCCGTGCCCGTCATGCTCGCGGGCATACGGACGGCCCTCGTCCTGCTGGTCGGCAGCGCGACCCTCGCGACGTTCGTCAACGGAGGAGGGCTCGGACTGCTCATCACGACGGGCGTCAACCTCAACCAGGTACGTGTGCTCATCTTCGGTTCGCTCCTCGTGGCCGTCCTCGCACTGGGTGTGGACTGGGCGGCGCGGGTCATCGAATACTTTGCCCGACCGAAAGGACTGTGAGATGACGAACATGACGAAACTGCGGCGCTGCACAGCGCTGGGCGCCGTGACGCTCTTAGCCCTCGCAGGATGCGGCCTGAGCCCCTCGACGTCCGGGGTACCCGAAGCGAATCCCGGAAGCATCACGCCCATCGAAGGGGCCGAGAAAACCCATGTCACGGTGGGGGGCAAGAGCTTCACGGAACAGCTCATCCTCGGGAAGATAGCCGTCTACGTCACCAAAGCCTCCGGCTTCAAAGTCACCGACATGACGAGCATTCCGGGCTCGCAGCCGGCGCGCAAGCTCATGATCAGCGGTCAGACGCAGGTCAGCTGGGACTACACCGGCTCGGCGTGGCTGACTTATATGAACCATGAAAAGGGCATCCCCGACCAGAGGAAGCAGTGGGAAGCGGTTCGCGACGAGGATCGCGGCAACGGACTGGTGTGGGGCAATCCGACTCCGTTCAACAACACGTACGCCTTCGCCACGCGGACGGAATTCGCCAAGGCGAAGGGCATCACGAAGCTCTCCGACATCGCCAAGCTCCCGCCCCAGGAGCGGACCATGTGCGTCGAGTCGGAGTTCAACTCGCGCACCGACGGACTCAATCCGCTGTTGGCCACCTACGGCCTCCCCCGGGACACTCCCAACGGGATCCCCCAGGCGAACATCTCGCTCATGGACACGGGGACGATCTACACGGCGACGGACAAGGGCTCGTGCAATTTCGGCGAGGTGTTCACAACCGACGGCCGCATCGACGCGCTCGACCTGACCGTTCTGGAGGACGACCGTCATTTCTTCCCGTCCTACAACGCCGCGCCGATCTTCAACGCCAAGCTCCTGAAGAGATTCCCTCAGCTGGAGGGCCGGTTCGACATGGTCGCCAAGGAGCTGACCGAGACCGAGATGCGCAAACTGAACTATCAGGTGGACGTGAAGGGCCGCGATCCGGGCGACGTGGTGTACGAGTGGATGCTGAAGAAGAAGTTCATCACCAAGAAATGACGAGGGGCCACGTCTGTGGCTCCCCTGGGCCGACGGGCCCGGCCGCGAGGACGCCTCGCGGCCGGGCCCGTCGGCTTGTCGGAGTCACCCCTCGATCGACACCTTCAGGCCCGGCCCAACCACAGCGCGATCTCCTTCTCCGCGTTCTCCGGGGAATCGGAGGCGTGGATGAGGTTTTCGATGTTGCCGTGTCCCCATTCGCGTGCCAGGTCGCCGCGGATCGAGCCGGGCACGGCCTGCGTCGGGTTGGTGGCCCCGGCCAGGGCGCGCACGCCTTCCACGACGTTCCTGCCGCTGAAGATCCCCGCGACGAGCGGACCGCGCGTCATGTACTCGACGATGTCGGGGAAGAACGGCTTGTCGGCCACATGCGCGTAGTGCTTGCGCAGCAGATCCTCGGTGGCGCGCATGAATCTGAGCTCCTGGAGGATGTAGCCCTTGGCCTCGATGCGGCCCAGGATCTCACCGACGAGACCCCGCTCCACACCATCGGGTTTGACTAGGATGAAGATACGCTCTGAGTCCATACGCAGATCTTAGACCAGCCGGAGAAAGCTCGGGGATCCGCGGGGCGCGGGCGCCTCCTGCGCGTCGGGGATCGATCTCCGACGCGGCGCATCCGGAGAGGCGCGCGACCGTCCGGTTTCGAGCCCCTTGGCCTGTGGCCGATTCAGCTGCGATCCAGCTGCTCACGCCCCGTCGGGGGCGGGCCGACCCATGAGGCTCCGAGCGGCGCCGACGAGCTGGATCGAGCCGGTCACGACGACGGCGGGAGACGTCATCGGCGCGTCGTCGTCCTCCTCGGCCAGGGTGGCCGCCCGGTCGATGGCGGCGAGCAGGTCGCGCTCGACCTCGACCCGATCCCGGCCGAAGACATCCCGCGCTATGCCCGCGAGCTCCTCGGCGTCCATGGCCCGCTCACCCGACATACCGGTGACGACGACCGCCTCCAGAACCGGTTCGAGCTCCCCGAGGAAGGCCTCGGCGTCTTTGTCGGCCATCATCGCCACGACGCCGACGAGCCGGCCCGGATAGTATTCGATGAGGGCGTCGGCCAGGGCCGAGGCGCCGTGGGGATTGTGTGCGGCGTCGACGAGGACGGCCGGCGAGGTGCGGACGGTCTCCAAGCGTCCGGGGGATGCGACGGACATGAGCGCGTGTTCGACCACGTCGCCCCCCAGCGCGGCCCCGCCGAAGAGGGCTTCGGCCGCGGCGAGGGCCACGGCCGCGTTGTCCGCCTGGAACGCGCCGCGAAGCGAGAGCGGGACGTCCTCGTAGCGGGCCGCGGGCGTCCGGACGGTCACGAGCTGACCGCCGACGGCCGTCTCCCGCGAGACGACGCGAAGGTCCGGGCCGGATTCGACGAGCCGGGCGCCGAGCTCCGCCGCGCGTTCGCGCACCATCTCCGCCACCGCGACGGGTTGGGCGGCGCACACGACCGTGCACCCCGGCTTGACGATCCCGAGCTTCTCCGAGGCGATGTCCTGGAGCGTGGAGCCCAACCAACGTTCATGGTCGAGGGCGACGGGTCCGATGACCGCGACGTCCGCGTCGAGGACGTTCGTCGCGTCCCAGACTCCGCCCATGCCGACCTCGACGATCGCCACGTCGACCGGCGCGTCGGAGAACGCCGCGTAGGCCATGACGGTGAAGACCTCGAAGAAGCTCAGCCTCGGCCCGCCGGACGCCTGGGAGTCGGCGTCGACGAGGTCGATGAAGGGCTCGACCTCCTCCCACGCGGCGATGAAGCCCTCGCGGGAGATCGCCCGCCCGTCGATGCAGATGCGCTCGCGGACGGACTCCAGATGCGGGGATGTGAACCGGCCCGTGCGCAGCCCGCGTTCGCGCAGGAGCGCCTCGACCATCCGGGACGTCGACGTCTTCCCGTTCGTCCCGGTGATGTGAATCGCGCGGTAGGAGCGCTGCGGGTCGCCCATCATCTCCAGGACGTCGCGCACGCGCTGCAGCGTGGGCTGCACTTTGTGTTCGGGGGCGCGTGTGAGGATCGCGCGGTAGATCTCCTCGACCCTCTCGTCGAGGGCGAGGAGCCGGGCAGCGTCGAGGGCCTCCCGGCTGGGGCCCGCGCCCTCGGCTTCGCCGGCGGGCCGGTCGCCGGCCGGAGCTCCGGAGCGCCCGCCGAGCCCCTCGCCTTCCGGCGAATCCTCGCGGCGGGCGTCGCCGCCGGCCCGGATCTCCTCGACGACGCCGGAGTCCGGGCCGGCGATCAGCCCCGAGGAGACGATGGCCTTGATGGCCGCGTCGAATTCGGCGTCTTCGGCCTCCTCCCGGGCGAGGCGGTCGCGGTCGGCCCGCTCGGGGCCGTCCTCGCCGTCGCGGGGGGCCGCCCCTTCGGGACCGCCCGCCGCGCCCCGATCGGGTTCGGGAGGCGTCGAAGGGCCGTCCGGCCCGAAGCGGGGGTCGTTCCTGCGCGGCGTCATGGTCTCCTCTTCCCCGGCGGTGCCGGTCTTCTCAGGCTGCCCTGTCCCTCAGGCCTTCCTGGCCACGTGGACGTCCAGTTCCTCCCCGCCGGCCAAGACGTCCGTCTCAAGGGCGAGCGTCTCGGCGGCGATGAGGTCGGTGTGCGCACGGACCGCCTCGACGTGCTCGGCGGGCACCCGAAGCGTCAGCGAGATCCGGTCGGCCACGTGCAGGCCCGCGGCCTTGCGCGCGTCCTGAACGGCCCGGATGACGTCGCGGGCGTAGCCTTCGGCTTCGAGTTCGGCGTCGAGGGTCGTGTCGAGGGCGATGTAGGCTCCCGAGGGCAGGACGCTCGCAACGGAGCCCTCTTCGCCCTGCACGAGGGTCGTCAGGGCGTATTGGCCGCCGCGCAGGCGCACCGGCGGATCGAGGTGGAGCAGGACGCCGTCCTGCGTCTCCTCCCATGCGCCCTCGCGGGCGGCCGCGAAGAGCTTGGACGTCAATTTGCGTTGCTCCGGTTCGAGTTCGCGCGGCAGCACTGCCAGCTCGCGTGTGACCGTCATCCCCGAGGACTCCACGCTCTCCAGTCGCACGTCCTTGACGTTGACCTCGGCGGCGATGAGCCCCCGGAACGCCTCGAGGTCCCGGTCGGTCACGACGACGAGGCTGCGCAGGGGCAGACGCACCCGGAGCCTGTTCGCCTTGCGCAGCGAATGGGCGGCCGAGACGATGTCGCGCACTTCGTCCATCTGGGCGACGAGGTATCGATCCGCCGCGGCTTCGGGCAGTTCGGGCCAGTCGGCCAGGTGGACGGAGCGCTCCCCGGTCAGTCCGCGCCACATCTCCTCGGCCAGGAGCGGCAGGAGCGGGGCGGCGGCCTGGGAGACGGCGACCAGCGCCGTGTAGAGGGTGTCGAAGGCGGCGGGGTCCTCGTTCCAGAAGCGGTCGCGCGAGGTGCGCACGTACCAGTTGGTCAGCATGTCGAGGTAGACGCGCAGCGTCTGGGTGGCCTCGGCGATCTCGTAGGCGTCGAGCTGGGCGCGCAGTGCGTCGACCAAGCCCTTCGTGTTGGCCAGGAGGTAGCGGTCCTGGACGTCCAGGGCGGCGACGGCGTCCGGGTCTGCGACGTCGACGGGCGCGGCCAGATAGCCGGCCCCCTTATCGGCGGCGTCCGCGTAGAGGGTGAAGAAGTAGTACGTGTTCCACAGGGGCAGGAGGACGTGGCGCACGGCGTCGCGGATGCCGTCCTCGGTGACGATGAGGTTGCCGCCGCGGACGACCGGCGAGCTCATGAGGAACCACCGCATGGCGTCCGAGCCGTACTCCTCGAACACCTTGGCGACGTCCGGGTAGTTGCGCAGCGATTTGCTCATCTTGCGCCCGTCGTCCCCCAGGACGATCCCGTGTGAGACGCAGTTGGTGAAGGACGGCTTGTCGAACAGGGCGGTGGCCATGACGTGGAGGGTGTAGAACCATCCGCGCGTCTGGCCGATGTACTCGACGATGAAGTCGCCCGGGTAGTGCTCGTCGAACCATTCGCGGTTCTCGAAGGGATAGTGCACCTGGGCGAAGGGCATGGCGCCCGAGTCGAACCACGTGTCGAGCACGTCGGGCACCCGCCGCATCGTCGACCGCCCCGTCGGGTCGTCGGGGTTGGGGCGCACGAGGCCGTCGATCGCCGGCCTGTGGAGGTCGACCTCGCCGTCGGCGCCGACGGGCAGGCGCCCGAAGTCGCGTTCGATCTCGGCCAGCGAGCCGTAGACGTCGATGCGCGGGTGGGCCGGATCGTCCGACTTCCACACGGGGATCGGCGATCCCCAGAAGCGGCTGCGGGAGATCGACCAGTCGCGGGCGCCCGCCAGCCAGTTGCCGAAGATGCCGTCCTTGACGTGCTCGGGGACCCACGTGATCCGCTGGTTCAGCTCGACCATGCGGTCGCGGAAGGCCGTGACCTTGACGAACCACGAGGAGACGGCCTTGTAGATGAGCGGCTGGCGGCACCGCCAGCAGTGCGGATAGGAGTGCCGGTAGGAGGCCTGCCGCACGAGCACGGCCCGCCGGTTCGGCTCGCGCCGGGCGATCGGGCCCGTCCCGTCGCGCAGGTCGGCGATGATGCGGCGGTTGGACTCGAACACCTGCATCCCCGCGTAGTCCGGGACGGCCGGGGTGAATCTGCCGGCGTCGTCGACGGGGACGACGGCGCCGATCCCCGCCTCCAGGCAGGCGTTCATGTCGTCCTCGCCGAAGGCGGGGGCCATGTGCACGAGGCCCGTGCCGTCGTCGGTTGTGACGAAGTCGGCGGCGAGGATCGTCCAGGCGCGGGGCCCCGGAGTCCCGCCCTCGGCGCGCGCCTCAGGGGTGTCGAAGTAGTCGAAGATCGGGTGGTAGCGGCGTCCCACGAGGTCCTCGCCCTTCAACCGCGCGAGGATCTCGGGGGCTTCCCCGAGCTCTTTCGCGTAGGAGGCCAGGAGCGCCTCGGCGACGATCACGTCCTGTCCGGCGACCGGCGATCCGGCCTCGCCGGGCACGCGAACGACGGCGTAGTCGACGTCGGGCCCCACGGCCACGGCGGAGTTGGAGGGGAGCGTCCACGGCGTGGTCGTCCAGATGAGGATGAGCTCGGGCGTCGTCGCGCCGTCGCGCACGGGCTCCTCCAGGCGCAGGCCGACGGTGACCGTCTGGTCGGTGCGATCCTGGTAGATCTCGTCGTCCATCTTCAGCTCGTGGTTGGTCAGCGGCGTCTCGTCGTTCCAGCAGTACGGCAGGACGCGGAACCCCTCGTAGATGTAGCCCTTGTCGTACATGGTCTTGAAGGCCCAGATGACGGATTCCATGAAGGTGGTGTCGAGGGTCTTGTAGTCGTGGTCGAAGTCGACCCACCGGGCCTGGCGGGTGACGTAGTCCCGCCACTCCTTCGTGTAGGTGAGGACGCCGGCGCGGGCGGCGTCGTTGAAGGCCTGGATGCCGATGCCGCCTTCGCCTTCGATCTGGGACTTGTCCGTCACGCCGAGGATGCGTTCGGCCTCCAGCTCGGCGGGCAGGCCGTGTGTGTCCCAGCCGAAGCGGCGTTCGACGCGTCTGCCCCGCATCGTCTGGTAGCGGCCGACGACGTCTTTGACATAGCCGGTCAGGAGGTGCCCGTAGTGCGGCAGGCCGTTGGCGAAGGGCGGGCCGTCGTAGAAGACGAACTCGTTGGAGCCCTCGGGCCCGGCGGGGCGCTTGTCGACGGACGCCTGGAAGGTGCCGTCCTCCTCCCAGAAGGCGAGGACTCGCCTCTCCAGTTCCGGGAAGTTCGGGGAGGCCTCGACGCTTCCCTCGCGGTGAAGCGGGTAGTGGCCGTTGCTCATGTCTCTCCTCAACGTCGTTGACGCGAGGACGACTGCGGGCGTGTGCCCGGGGCCGCGGTACCACCCCGCTTGCCGCACCGGGGCGCGGCCGCTCATTGAGGACGATGACGGATCCACCCGCCCGGGTCTAGTGAGGCCGGCCCGCGCCGGATCGTGCGGCGTTCGGTGGGCCCGTTCTTCCGGGTGCTCGCCGGTGATGCCCCGTTCCATGCACCGCGCGGTCGCGCGGAACGCCGGTTGACGGGCCGGGTCGACGCGGAGACCAGTTTAGCCGCGATCGTCCGCCGAATGTCAACGCGGCGGCGTGGCGCCGGGTACGCCCGCCCGAATGTCTCCGTGAAAGTGGAGAGCTCGCACGCGATACTTCGATATGGAATCGAACCGAAACCGCAGGTAATATACAAAGGCGCGTGATCCACCCCCTGCTCCCCGCTGGCTATTCGTCTGTCGCGAGCGCAGAGACGGGCAGGGTTCCATCGTCGTCGGCGGAGCGCACGAGCGTGCGGGCGTCGGCCTGGGCGCGCGGCATGACTCTCACGAGGTCGATGTTGACGTGGGTCGGGCGCGTCAGCGTCCACGCGATGACGTCGGCGACGTCCTCGGCGAGCAGCGGGCCGTCGACTCCCGCGTAGACGGCCCGGGCCTTGGCCCCGTCTCCCAGCCTGTTGAGCGAGAACTCCTCGGTCTTGACCATGCCCGGCGCCACCTCGATGACGCGAACGGGCTCGCCGACGAGCTCGATCCGCAGGGTGCGCGCGATCATGCGCTCGGCGTGCTTGGCGGCCGTGTACCCCGCTCCGCCCGGGTAGGCCTCATGGGCGGCCATGGAGGTGACGAAGACGATGTCGCCGCCTGTGCGCCGCAGTCCGGGCAGGAGCGCCTGGGTCAGGCGCAGCGTGCCGAGCACGTTCTTCTCGTACATGGCGAGCCAGTCCGCCGGGTCGCCGTCGGCCACCGAGTCGAGGCCTATGGCGCCGCCTGCGTTGTCGACGAGGGCCGTCACGGGCTCCCCTTCTTCGAGGAAGCCGACGAGCCGGGCGACGTCGCCGGCGTCGGTCAGGTCCGCGGGGAAGAACTCGCAGCCGATCTGGCGGGCGAGCTCGCGCAGGCGGGCGAGCCTCCTGGCCGTGGCGACGACGGCGAAGCCCTCCTCCGCCAGGCGGCGGGCCGTCGCCTCGCCGATTCCCGTCGACGCCCCCGTGACCACCACGCGTCCACGTGCCATGCCAGCCTCCTCATAGCCTTTCGATGCGGCTGTCACCCACGATCGTATCGCCATTCCCGGCGTTTCAGAAGGAGCCGCCGCAGTTCGCGGCAGTGCCGGGCCCTTCCGCGAATCGTTCGACGAGCGGGGGATACCTTCCACGTCCGAGTGAGATCATCGGGACGCCGACAACTGGAAGGATTCAAATATGCGGGGACGGAAATTCCCCGCCCATACGCCCGGCCCACTCGGCCTCACAAACTTGAAAGTTGCATTACATCGGCTAGGTCTGCCATAATTAGACGTTTGTCCGCGTATAATGCACAATCGGTATATGGCACATAAGAGAAAACGCTTGCGCTCCGCGCTTTTCGCACTTGCCCTGTCCGCCCCCCTGTGCATGGGGTTCACCGGCGGAACCGGACCATCGACCGACGCCGCTGCGAAAGCAGGCGTCGGACAGCCCGCACAGGCGGCGGGGATTCCCGCGCCGTTCCGGGGAATCACCCTCACTACGATCAAAGATCTGGACAGAACTCTGTCCGTTATAAAGTCGAGTCCCCGCAAGTTGACCGTACGGATCGTCGTCCAGTCCAACGTCAGCATGGACGAATACCGCCGGGCCGTGGAGGCTCTGCATCCGCACGCCTACATCATGGCGGAGATCTTGGACGCTTCGACGTGGGCGGCGGCGGATATCGGCTCCCTCCGCGACCTGGCCAACGACGCGGTCGAAACTCTGGGGGACGAAGTCGACCTCTGGGAAGTCGGCAACGAACTCAACGGATCGTGGCTCGGTCCCTCGCCCCAGGCGATAAACGCCAAGGCGGAAGCCGTTCGCAGCATCGTCGCTTCGCACGGAGGACGCACGGCGGTCACCCTCAACTACTGGGATGAGGACAAGGAATGCTACGAGAAGCCGTGGGAGAACCTCAACTCCTACGCCCGGTCGATGCCGGCCAGCCTGCGTCAGGTCGACTACCTGTTCCTGTCCGTCTATGAATTCTCGTGCAAGCCCGCACAGCATCCCAGCGCCCGGGATTTGGCCGGCGCGCTGAAGACCATGGGCAAGCTCTTCCCCCGGGCGAAGCTGGGAATCGGGGAAATCGCGGCCAACGGCCCCGACGACGAAGCTCCCGAATCCAGCCTCTCGGTCAAGAAGCGCATCGCCAAACGGTATTACGGCATGCACAAGAAACTGCAGTCGAAGGTCGGATCCCGCTATGTCGGCGGCTACTTCTGGTGGTTCTTCTACGAGGACGCCGTCCGCAACAACGGCCCCCTGTGGCCGACTCTGAAGTCTCTCGTCTCCAAGATCTGACTCGATTCCGGCCGATCTCCCGTTTGAGAGCTGTGCGCGGCTTTCAAACGGGGGATCGCTCTATGCTCGATCCGGCCGCAGGCGCTCCGCCCAGGGTGGGACTCCCTCCATCGGCGTTTCCTACATGATTGGGCTCCATCCTCGCAGGGCGTAATCCTCACACCGCCGGCACCGACCGACGGCTCGCCTGACCTCCGCCCCTCGCAGAGTGCGGATTCCGGCAGGCTGTGAGGTCGGCGCATTTTCGGGCGCCTCGTGTAATTTCTTTCCCGCGCTCCTCGATACCGGCCTGTGCGCATTTCCCGGGCGTGCACGGCGCGATAGGATCGCCATCGCCCATGCGCCACGCATGGGCGAGGCCAATCGCGCCGCCGCCCGGCGTTCCCGCCCAGCGGAACGCACAGGAGAACCAAGTGGAGGAACATTCATGATCGGCATCATCGGCATCGGATCCATGGGCGGCGCCATCGCCCGCGGGCTCATTGCGGCAGGCACCGCGCCCGGCGAGGTCGTCGTCTCCTCGGCGGACGTCCAGGCCGCAGCCCGCTTCGTGGAGGAAACCGGTGCGAAATTGGCGTATTCGAACGTCGATCTTCTCGAGCGGGCGGGCGAGGGCGCGATCGTCGTTCTCGCCGTCAAGCCCTACGCCGTCGGCGGCGTCCTCGATGAGATCCGCGAGGCGGCGGCTCGGCGCGGGTCCGTCATCGTCTCCGTCGCAGCCGGAACGCCCATCGAGTTCCTCGAATCGCACCTGGAGCCGGGCCAGCCGGTCGTGCGGACGATGCCGAACATGGCCGCGGCCGTCGGCGCCTCCGTCACCGCCTACGCATGCAACGCACCCGCTGCGCCGCGCGCGGACGACGTCGCAAGCGTGCTCGCCTCCATCGGCATCGCCGAGCCGATGGCCGAGCAGGACTTCTCAGCGTTCAGCGCCATCGCCGGGTGCTCGCCGGCCTTCACCTTCGGCTACATCGACGCCATGGCGAGGGCGGCCGTGAGGAACGGGCTGCCCAAGGCTGCCGCGACGCGCATCGCCGCCCAGGCCGTCTACGGCGCCGCGAAGCTCTTGCTCGCAAAGCTCGACGACGGGGCGAGCGCCGCCTCTCTCGCCGACGCCGTGCAGTCCCCCGGCGGAACGACCGTCGCGGGCGTGGTGGAACTGGAACAGGCCGGCTTCGGGGCCGCGGTGGTGCGGGGCGTCCAGGCGTCCATCGACCGCGACGGGGAACTGCTCGGGTGAGGCGCAGGCGGCTAACAGGAGGGGAACGCTGCAGCGGCTGCCCCCTCTCGCATTTTCGCAGTCGCCCGGTTCTCCGGTTCGGCGTCGTTCTGCAATTAGGCTGTTGACCGCCATTCTCGAATTCTCCGGCCCTCCAACATCTTGCGGCGCACCGTTGAGGCCGGCCCACCTTGATCTCAGGGCCCCGCTGGAATGCGTTCGCCGCCAGGGCCTGGCCCGGCCCTGCAACTAGGCGCATGAAATTCCCTCTGCAGCCGCGCTTGCCGACAACTAACTTAAAAACCTAAGATACTGGTTATGGACCTCGCCTACGAACTTCACGACCTCGTGCGAACCCTCGACCGGGAGGCGGAGCGCATGCTCCGCCCGTTGAACCTCACGTACAACAGGTACCTGGCTTTGGAGATCGTCGGCGAGCACCCGGGGGTCTCCGGCGCCCAGCTGGCGCGGGCGCTCGGCATAACCGA